>Ga0325403_1003392_pt1 | contig 14523 bp, 10 predicted proteins | sample PopdelMetagenome_19_FD_205665 | JGI IMG/M metagenome (GOLD analysis project Ga0325403, IMG submission 205665) | Populus deltoides microbial communities from Bellville, Georgia, United States - Xylem-PdKOR-R4 | ecosystem: Host-associated > Plants > Phyllosphere > Stem > Wood/Secondary xylem...
TTTAGTAAATGTGTAAATATAACCCTAACTTTACGATTTATTTAGAATCAAATTGCATACTAAATTAAATTTAATGTGTAAACATATTTGAATTTAATTGTAATCTATTATAATTCTTATGTTTATAATGAAATACTAAACTATATAGTTAAATTCAATTATATTGTTTAGAATACACTTGAAAATGAATTGAATTGACAATCTTGACTATTATTTTTTAATTTAAAAATCTTTTTTGTTACATTAATCTTTTTTGTTTTTACTAGTACCCTTATATTTATTTAAAATGACATGAAATATAGACATTTTAATGAAGATATAAATAGACGTATATTATATTAATTTTTTATTAAATATTTGTTGAAAATATATATTTGTTGAAAAAACTTCTCCATTAAAATCTTTTCATTGGAATGTTAAGAAAAAAATTCTAGAAATATCCCAATAAAAATTCTTGACTTTTTTCTCAAATAGAACTTGAACAAAATAAATATCAAATCAACACAATTCACATAATCAACAAGTCAATAACTAAAATAATTTTAATAATGTTAATAATTCAAAAAGATACCGAATTTAGAGACATCACCATACAAATCATGGAAAACTTAACTTCAAAATAAATTTAATTACATAAATATTACTTCTAACTTTCATAAATATTACATATTACATATTACCAATCCATTTTATTTTTTCAACCATTGGCTATTTTTAATATCCAAAAAATATTCTAACAAGATTAAGATGATTTACAGGTCATTTAACTGTTTAAAAATATTTAATCTTTACAATTTTAATTTTTTCATTGCTTCAATTATCCCGATCATTTTTGAAACTTGATGGTTTATGTTGATAATATATTATGCAATATTATTCATTGCAATTAGTCATTTCTTTAAACTCCAAAGCAAAATCATTAGTCATTGGAACTTTTTATTTTCTACTTTTCAAAGATGAAGTTCTAGACAATGATGGAGGAGTGAAGAAGGTGAAAGAAGAGACAAGAAAGAGAAGGTGGGTTATGAGATTACTTTGTCAAATAAAGCAGTGGTTACTCTGCAATATTTGAGAGAAAAAAAAAAAACAGGCAGATATTTTTAGAATATTACTTTCAATGATAATTCTAAAAGGAATTGTTATTGTAGTAAATCAGAGAGTCTCTTCTCTTATTTGCTTTTGCTTTTTTCTTTTTATAAATTGAATCTCATTTAAAATTTAAATTAATATCCTAAAAAATATTTCAAGCACAAGAATTGATTTAATAATGTAAATTGAATTCAATTCACATGATTCCAATCTTGACGTATATAATTGTGATAGGATCTATTAAAATATTTATCTATTAGATGTATATATTAACCTATATAAACATTCATTTCAAAAAAAACAAAAAAAAACTAAAATTAATGTGTGGATGCAAATTGGAAGAACTAATTATATTATCAAAATTAAAAACTTTTAATTATGTCTTTATATTATTTAATGTGTTAATGTTAAAAATAAAATCTAAAATATTATTTTGATATATTGTAAAGTAAAAGAAACAATATATAAAATGAGTTTTTAATGGATTTATGTCGTAAGGATCTCTATGCATGCACAAGCCTGCATTTCACCGGAAATATATACGAAGGATACAGAAACCTAACACAGGCTCTATAATATTTTGAGAGATTGGTTCAGCAGTCGGTGACATTGTGTCAGGTAACATCAATAATATATGTAGATTCGATTCTTCAACCCTTGGATTAGGTTGTGATTTTCTTTTGTTTTATAAAACTCTGTGTTAATGATGATGGAGGCATTTCAGAAGAATACCATCGACGAGACAGAAAAACCAGCAACCTCTATATTTATATATCAGCAACACTTTCACTTAATCAATTCAGGATTTATTAAATCTCCATTTATTTGCTAAACAATCAAGTGAGTTAGACCCTCCCTGGCCAACAAAATACACAGCATAGAAGTGGTCCCTTTCAAGATAGCTTGGAATGATAAATATTTGGTTAAAATAGAGCATTGCTGTGCCTTTCTTGCCATTTATCTCAAGCTTTTTCATGCAGGCAGCCCTGCTGTCCGTCGATAATGCATCTGATCTTTAGGTCTCAACTTTCTAAAACAAGGGTTTGTGCAGTCTGTCCTTAAAATAGTAGACAGCACATAGGAAGAAAGGAAGGTGTATAGCCCAGTAGAGATTAGTATATGCTTTTGCTTGTAAAAAGACTCGAGCTTTAGACTTTAACCTATGCTTTTACATTAAAGCTAAGAGACACCTAAGCTCAAATTAAAGTCTCGGTTTGTTCTTTAATCACGAGTTATTAAATTATCATCATCGTCTACACCTGCAACTTTTTTCAAGAATTCTTATCCTATTTAGGCATCCATTACGATATTCCTAAGAAAATTACTACAACTTAATTAGAATCATTATAGTTTGTTACCCATTTCTTAGTTTTAATCATACATTATAAACTCCTTTTTTGCTGCACAAAAACCCCAATTTAGCCAAAGGCCTCTCTCTATCTTTATCTGTAGTGATTTGATACTTGTATATGCATGTGAGTTGAAACAAAAATCTTATTTTTTAAGATTCTCGATAAAAAGAAATTCTAAAATAAATCGATTGGACTTGAAGGATTATATTTCAATATTATTGCTGGTAAATTCACATAAGTAGCTAGATTTTGATTTTTATAACTCAATATATAGGCACCTATATCCTAGTCTCTTTAAAAGGTCTCCTCTCGAGAAATTAAACAGTAAATTACAGTAGGTATTTTTTAAGAAAAAATGTTTATTCTTTATTGTTATGGGTGGGAATTCTTCATTTAATTTTGTGTACCAACAGAGAAAATCAGATTCTAAACAGACATGATGATCATGTCAAGAAAAATTGACAGTGTGTTGTGGACCTGTGTTGAGAGTGCTTGGCGCACTAGCAGACATATGGCCCCACGGTCATCACTTCCTCCACCACCTTCCTTCCACCCCTAGCTACATCTTACCTCCCCTTTCCCTCCTAATTCCTGTACTTCTAGTGCTGGTGCCCGGTATTTTTCTCCTTGTCTCCTATACTGTAACGCATTCTGGTTTCTTCTCTTTAAAAAAAGCACACTTCTTTAACCTTTTCTTGAATCTTGAAAATTCAAAGACTGTATCTTGATGATGGAAGGCTGTCTTGGTTTACTTGGTGGCGGTGGTTCTTCTGGGGCCTCCACGAATAAGTCCACACTGTCAAAAGTGGAGGTGATCGAGGCTGAGGCAAGTTCATATCCAGTGGAAGCTGAGCTAGAGTTGGGTCTGGGGCTGAGTCTTGGTAGTGGTGGAGGAGGAAAGGGTAAGGCAAATGCATGGGGTGAGTGTGGTAGAATCTTGACTGCCAAGGACTTTCCTTCGGTGGTCTCTCAGCCTCAAAGGGCCAACAACAACAACTCTATGCCTTCTACCTGTGTTGTTGGTGCTGTTTCTGGGACTAAGAGAGCTGCTGACTCTGTCTCCCATGAGGGTGGATCCCCTACTGCTGGCAGGTGGCGACTCCATTCTTTGTTATCTGTTATTTTTCTTCAGATTGAATCTACTTTGTTCAGTTACTAGAAACGTTAGGTGAAATTTGCATATTTTGACAGTATTTTCTTTCCTGGTGATTATATGTTGTTGTTGTGTCTAATAGTACATTCTTTTTCTCTCTGGTCTAAGGGGTTTCTTTAATCTTCTTATTTTCTGACCACTCTATCCTAGAACTAAATATATATGCATAAAGTTTCAATTTTTCTTTATCTTCTTTCCGTTGCTTGCTTCTATATTTTGTTAAGCAAGTCGTTTTGTAAACGATTGCTTCTTTTACAATACAAAACGACTTGCTTCTTTTACAATACTGAAACTTGATGTGTTGTATCGTCCCTTGTTTAGTTGTTTTCCCTTGTATCTGTTTGTTTGCTAGTTGATAATATTTTTTTCTTGTTTGCCTACGTTTCCTGATTTATCCATGTTCATGTCCTTTCTCCTCCATTGACATGAAAGAAAATCTTGAATTTTGTTTTTGTTACATTACAAAGCTTTCTTATAGGGAATTGATCTGTCTGTGCGAACTTTCTCTCTTCCCTTCATACTTCATTAATTTCTCCTTTGGTGGTTTAAGTTTCTGATTATATTAAATTAATTTCTTCCTGGGAGCAGTCAGGTTGTGGGGTGGCCTCCTATAAGGGCTTATCGGATGAATAGCTTGGCGAGCCAAGCAAAGGCTGCGAGAGCTGAAGAAGACAAGGGAATTGGTGAGAAGGATAAATCTAAGGAGAATTTGAAGAAGAAAATCTGTAATGGTAACAAGACCAATGCTACTGGTAATGAAAAGGGGCATCTTGGATTTGTCAAGGTGAATATGGATGGAGTTCCAATTGGAAGGAAGGTAGATTTGAATGCCCATGCTTGTTATGAAACATTAGCCCAGGCATTAGAGGAAATGTTCTTCAGGTCCACCACCACTATCAATTCCATCGGTGAGACGGTGCCCTTAATTTCTCTATTTTAATTTTGAAGTCGGATAGAAGCTTGGATTTGATCTTTTATTTCCCACCACGGATTTCTTTTCATCAATTGCAATGCAAAGTATATGAGTACACAGATTCCCTGCCTGCAAAAATCCTGGCGATAAACCTGGTATAATTTCCATTGCAAATGACAATAAGCACAGCATTGTACACGTTTGATTGCTTCAAAAACATAAGAAAAACTAGCTTGGTTATTTATATGCCAGCTTCTCATTCCGCATGAAACGATCGAAAGACCTGTACTGTATATTTTGATGTCTTCTTGTACTGACTTGCTGATTTTGTATTAATTATCAGGTGGACAGAAGCCACTATCAAAGTTCTCTAAGCTATTGGATGGGTCGTCTGAGTTTGTGCTCACTTATGAAGATAAAGAGGGAGACTGGATGCTCGTGGGAGATGTTCCTTGGGGGTACGCAACTATCATTAACTGTAAATTCATATTACTAATTAGGAGAGATGAGAGGAGGCGGTGTGGTGGGTGAACATGCAGGTGTGTGTGTCATTGTTTCTTGGCGACCTTGTCAATTGAGACAATCAGTGGGGAGCAGAAAATAAGCTTTCACTCTGATGGTGAACTAAGCCTACCTCACCCCCACATATTAAGCTAAGTGGGGTGCGCTATTCCTCTACCATACCATGTTCTGCAACATGTCGCTTTCTAGATAAATATGGATCAAGACATTTAGTTCCGTCAGCCGAGCTTTCGCACTGATGGACCATAATTCCATTTGCTGTGATGTATTATTTCTCATCAGTCCTCAGTTGTTTAACCAGGTTGACTGAGTGTTTGTAGAGCTCCTGAGAAACCTATCGACCCTTCCTCTCTGAATAGGAAAAAAATTGCACAGTTCAAGCATTCAATTTCTAATGCTCTTGCGTGATTTCTTTTTCATTTTTTTCCAGGATGTTCCTCACCTCTGTAAAAAGGCTTCGAATCATGAGGACCTCAGAGGCCAATGGACTTGGTATGCAAAGTTTTCAATCAACTGTTCTGTGTTTGCTTCCTAGTTTTCCCACTTATTTTTCCTTCTCCTGACGACTCTAAGACTGCTTAATTGATTGCAGCTCCAAGACTCCAGGATAGGAATGAGAAACAAAGAAGCAAGCCTGTTTAGCCGCTGCTGCCTCATCATTTTAAACTCCTGTAACATGGAGACACTCACTGCTTGAAAACAGATAGAGAAGTTGATGAATCAGAATATTTTGCTAAGATTGTTCCTTCTTTTTACTGTTTTATCGGGTTTTTGCTGAACCAGTATCTGGTTCTAGCTGGTTTTTGGTTTTTGTAGGCGATATTCATTTTAGCTTCTTTTTTTTCATCTTATGTGGTGCTGCCAAACCGGCATCGCACACTTGACTGCTTCTCATACTGTAAATATGGGAGTACTTGATATCTAGAGTGGAGTTTGCTGAAATCTAGTGGACTCAGTTTAGTGCTTGTGTGGTTTGATGCTTGAAAGTTTTCATGTTATCGGTTGGCCATGTTTTTGACATATTTAAACTTTAATCCATTGATTGTATGCCTGCGGGTTGGCATAACTGCATTGATTAATTCTATCTTCTTGCGACTAAAACGTCCGCTTCAAGTTACTCTCACCTTCGTATAGTAAGTGGTGCAGCTATGTTACTTGATAGTTGAGCCTGCAAAACGCAATTCTGATAGTTGGCATGCCACCATCAATGGTAAATTCCACCATCACAGTTCTTCCAATTATGCAACAGATGATATTTTCTGTTCATCACGTTCTTTCAAGCACAGCAATCCTAATTAATACACTAAACCAAGAAGGGCTGATCAGTAAATTTTACCTTCTCCAAACTGTTTCAGTTTTGGCAGAAAATTAAGAGAGTGGCTAAGAATAAGTGGTTGTGATTATCTACCAATATGGAAACTTGACAAAAGAGGAAAATGGTCAAAGAAACATGAGATTTTTTACTTAAACCTGGTCAAAGAAATTCATTATGTAAATTTAGTTTTTTCTTCTGTTAAGTCTGAGATTCACGTAATCAAAACAATGCAGCAACAGTAATTTCACCAGTAGATGACGTAGAGCATGTTTAATAGTAATTCAGTTGCAGTCTTCGGTGATAATCTTCTCCTGTTTGAAGGGGAAAATATTACTCCATGATAAACCTCGCTTTGAGTCCTGTCCTTTCCTTTTGAAGAAAAAACATTACCCCGTGATGAACTTTTGGCAGGAACAAGTTGATGGGGTTATTTTCTTTGTTTTTTGAAAGAAAAAGGAGAAGACAACAGAAGGGAACTAAAAACCAAAGGACCTGGGTTCAAGTGCATATAAGCCAATAAGTGAAATCTGGGTTAGGAGATTTTGCTCCAACAATTGAGACAAACTTGATGTCTAAGATTATGTGATCATTTTGATTTTGACTGCAGATTACTAAATTGATTAATAGTGCGATCCATTAGCTTATTGACTTTCCTTTATAACAGTAAATGATTAAGGGACAACTGTATTCTACTGCTTTTCATGAAAACCCCCATCAGTGAAAGGCCTCATGCTTAGTTCTTTCTTAAATTTCTTTCAACTGTTCTGAGGATTTTCTTGCTGGTTCCCACAACTTGCAAAGTAAAGTGAAAAGATGTCTTGTATTTATGCAGAAGACTGAATACCCTTTTCTCAGCCAGGCCATGAAGTATAAATTACTGACCCGCCATCTAAGGTCCATTCTTTCACTTTTGTCTCCCAAACATTCGTCATACAGGGAGAGCATCAAGCAAAACATGACTAATAATAGCCTTGGAACCCCACAGCTGGAAAGCTTTCCAGTCGTACTGATAGCATCTTATGTATATATGTGCATACTGGCTCCACTGCAATCTTAGGAATGTGCAGACAGGTGAAAGAGAGTAAAGCAGCAATTATGTCCATTTGAGAGCTGAGACATTTAAATTGAGCACAAGTGTTTATAAGATCGTTACATTTGATGCATTTTTTCTTGAATAATTTTACCTTACAGTGCAGATTGGTCCACCATCTGGTATTTGCACCAAGTTTAGGAACAACAACAGGCTACAAAATGGTCATGGATGATTGCTGGACGAACTGTTAAATGATAATTTGACCCATTTTATTCCTGGGAACCAAATGGGGCCTAAATGATCGTCGCTTTCCATGCCATGCTCTACACGAAATGCAATTCAACGGTTTCAAGTTGAACCCCATTGAAATTGTCTTGCATGCCACAGTAAGAGCCATGCCCAGATAACCACATGTTAAGTTACTCCTCCAATGTCTATCATAACATGTCGAACCATGGCTAAAGTTTTTTACAAATTAAAAAAAAATTATATTTAAAATTAATATTTTTATATTTTTAAATCATTTTAATATATTGATTTCAAAAATAATTTTTTAAAAATAAAAAAATATTATTTTAATATATAGAGAGAAAGAGACGCGCTTCACTTACCTTAGCCCTTGAAGAAATAATGTACTCCTGTATGGAGAGTTCAAAAATTTTGATATTTTCTTTAAATTAATATCTTTTTTAGTTATGTTAAATAATTTTTTAAAAAATAAATATTATTTTAATATATTTAAAAAAAATACACTTTAAAAAATAATACTGCTTCTAAAAAATATTATTTTAATATATTTCCAAAAAAAAAATTAACTAAAACAACTACTGCTTCTTCATAACTCAAACACCCCTGATCTCATAGTAAAATAGGGTAAAGTGCCATTATATGCAACATATTCCATCCGTACCACAATCCCTTGTACATGAACACTTCAAAATGGTTAAAGTGCGATATTGTACCTCAAGTAAACATGTTACATTCAAGCAGCATCACGGTTGAGACATGCTAGAAATTTTAGGACTCGGAATAGCACCAACTATTTATTTTCCCACATTACTACTAAATTACGGGTACAGTTTTGGGTGCAAAGAAACATCACACCAATGCCTACTGCAAGAACTCCCTTGGATCAGTAACAAAACCAGTCAAAGCAGATGCTGCAGCCGTGTAAGGAGAGGCAAGATATATCTGGCCTTCCTTGTGTCCCATACGGCCAGGGAAGTTCCTATTTGTTGTCGAGACGCAGACCTGTAATGACAAAGCCCTTGCAGCCGTTAACAGAATATCTGAAAATCATAAACGCCTCCCTCAATCGTTTCCCAGTCAGAGTATAACGCAGAAGTACACATGGTAGGCAACTATTAGCGATGCATAAGGGTAACTTCTAGTGGACTGGTAAAATAATCAACCAGATTTATATATCCAACAGTCTCATCCACGATGATTTGAGGGAAAGAAAGGGAAGAAAAAAGGTTAAGAAAAAAAATGCTATTTTCAGCATTTCCCTTCAATTGTTCTTTGGAATCAAGCAAGGCCTCAACAAGCTAATAATCCAGCACGTTATGTTCAAGAGCTTATTTATAGCAGGCATCAGGAAAGAAACTCTAGAAAGGCGGAATGGTCAACCTATACATGTCACTAAGATGTACCAGTAGGAGAAAAAAATTAACTTACCATAGGCTCATTCATGCGAGCATGAGTGTCTTTAGGGCCTCCCAAACAGGCACCACAGCTAGGACTTGCAGGCGTGTCACACCCAGCTTCTTCAAAAATCTGGGCGCAAGTCTTGCCACCAGATCCTGGTACTGGGAGAGTGTATACGTCCATCCAAACCTGTAAATTTTATGATATGAATATGTAATGTTACATGTATAACGAAGTACTCTACAATTAATCCACACTTTGAAGACAGTTAATAAGCATTGCAAACCTTTTGGGTAGCAGGGACAAGGAATGTGGGAACTTTGACCTTTTTACCCTGGACAAAAATCGAAAGGATAAATCAAGTCTAAGAAGAGGGATGGAACCAATGTAAGGGTTAAACCGAATCTCAGTGTAAAACACTGTACTATTTGCAACAAAGATTAAACTGCCACACTACCCTAAATCAAATGCTCAGAGCTATTAACTCCTATCAATTGTGCCCAAGCACATTTGCATGCCACAACCATACAAATTAGAAAGCAAAAATGAGTATGAAGGAAGAATGATATTCAAATTTTACATAGATGACAATCCAACTTAGCCATCAGAAATGAGTATACTATGGAGGAAGAAAGATATTCAATTTTTTATAAAGGACAGAGAAAAGCTTACTAGCACCGGCAATGAGTTAGATTTAGAAATCAGTACATGTGGGTTTGTTTATAGACTCAAAATTTTCTTAGCTGTCTATGATCAAAACTACATATAATGGGCCATAAGTGGCTAACTTAGAACTCGAAAAAAGACTTCCTAGAAGATTCTAGCTTCAACAAAAATACCAGATAACCACAGAAGGAACTGCACAGATTTATAAATATAATCCTAATAAAAATACCCCAATATCCATAAATTAAAAAGATAAAAAAAAATTAAGCCCGGTCTAATTAGGAATCAATATCAACTGGAGGATATGATTGAATTTATACTTTTATTGACCATGGTTAAAAGGCCCACACAAGTAGAAGTGCTACCAAATCAAATTGAAATTATTATAAAAGTAAAAGCAAAATTTCTTCCTCGGTAGCTGCTTCAATTAACTCTATGCTGCGTTGAAATAACAACCCAACAGTCCAGCAGCAATAACATCATGAAATAAATAAAATAGATATATGGCTCTTACAGAAGCTAGAAAGACTTTGGCTACAGCCATAAAATCCTCTGTTTTTCCACCAGTACAAGATCCGATATATACTCTGTCAATTTTGACATCACTGCATTCTCTTGCTAAAGCACGATTGTCAGGAGAATGAGGCTGCAAAAATATAAGATTGCATCACTTCTTCAATGGTAAAAAAGCAATCCCCAAGAACTAAGAGATAATAACAGCTTTTGTGACAGAATCAATATAGGTCCATCAAAGTTTTGGTCCCCCACTGTAAATATTGAAAAAAAAAAAGAATCCATAAACTCAAACATAAAAAAAAAAAAAAAATCACCCACCTTTGCAACCAATGGCTCCAATTTTGAGATATCGAATCTGTACTCTGAAAGAAATCTAGAAGCCAAAGAAACATGCCATCACTATAAATGAAAACCAAAATCAGGACACGGAACTTCTTATCAATATTCTAGTAGTGACTACCTATTACAATAATAAAGTTAATGTCATGATCCTGCAGCAGAAAAAATAATATAGTGTTCAATGACCTTTGAGTTTTTTTTTCAAATCAGTATAAGAGTTTCTAAAAGACCAAATTATGGCACTGACTGCCTGAAGTAAAATACAGCTATAGACAACCTTAAAGTTACAAAAAGTCAACTCAATCTATATATGCTCAATGCCATAACTTTAATTATCCAGATCACATTATAAAATTTGATTGCTTTAGATTATTTAGTTAATGACTGAACATGATTATAGAAAAAAATGATCCAAAATCTAAACAGAATTTTGATATATGACCATTTTCCTATAAACAGTACATATATGAGAGCATTTTGTTTTATTTTTACAGATCCCATTATAGAGTCACCAGAAAACCAGACGAAGTAGAGAATCTTGATGACTATTTTCAGCTGGGAAAGCCCCAATTTACCACCCAAAAAACACTATTAAAAATGATTCAATACTTTGATTGTCTATGGTAGTTTCATCAGGCAGATTTTTTCAAAACCTTTTTCAAATTCCAAATGGAAGGAATGAGAGAAACCAGTCAGTCAGAAATGTATTCTCAAAATATCATAGGGTAACTAAAACAATAAGTAAAAAGAGAACCCTACGAACTTAAGAAATTAATTCTTGGCAAACACGTAGTTTGCACAAACCTACCTTGCTTGCGCATCACTATAAACTGGTTCATATGGCAGAGTCGTTTTATCCTGTGCACAACAAAATATAACATTGTAAACTCTTGCTAGGAAAAATAGCTCAGAATCATGCAAAAGAAAATATCATCCATAATGAAAACAAAGAAAACCTAAGCAATGATGAATAGTTCATCTAAAAATCAGTGAGGTATACCTCAAGGTACTTGAATGTAGTGCTATCAGCAGGGACAACACCATTCTTTCCCCCAGCTTCAACAACCATGTTGCATAATGTCATCCGCTCTTCCATCTATATCGAAGACAGACAATAAAAAAATCAATTGAAGTGCAATTTAACTAGCACAGATAGAACCTGAAGCGCATATTGCTCGCCTAAAGATACCGATGGTTACTCACAGTTAAACTTTCAACAGTTGATCCAACAAACTCCATCGATTTATATGTGGCACCAGCAACAGATATTTCACCAATAATCTGAAGAGTGACAACAAACATCGCACAATTGATACAGAAAACAGAAGTTAATATTTTTAAGCATATGTTAAGTGGCAATTTAAAGGAAACAAATGCCTAAGACCCAAGTAAATTTACTTGCAAAATCAAGTCCTTCGCTTGCAAATAATCAGGCATTTCACCATCCATTATAAATCTCAGAGTTGGGGGCACCTGCAAATTTAAGAAGCAAAATCATAGGTAAATAAAGTTGGCAATACCACAATCAATTCAATCCAGATGAGAACACAAATTTGTAGAAATGACAAAATTAACACATCTACAAGCTCAAAAAAATTAGAACAACACAGTTTGATTAACTTTTCACAAACATCAAGTTCTTTGTGCTTTTGAGAACTATGGCTTATAGTGACTTTTAGAACATCCAGGTGCAGGAATGTAGAGAGTGCACCTGCTACTTGCAGTTTAAAAATACACAAGGAATGAACAGAATAGGCTGATGACTTAATTCAAATAGAATTAATTTGCTTCATAAAAAGGAAACAAAACCACCAGGATATTGACAGGTCAAAGGGGAACATGAGGAGTTAGGAGGGGGGGGGGGGGAGCCTGGATCCTATAGATGTGAGGTCATAAGATCAGGTATTTCATGCACCCCATACAAAGTAAGAATAAGGATGCAAAATAAAGGATTAATTTTCCAAACCTTGAGCAGGAGCTTCCCAGTGCCTAATACAAAACCAGCATCAGTGTTGCCAATTCCAGTTGCAAATTGGCCAAATGCTCCAGCAGTACATGTGTGTGAGTCTGTTCCTAACAGGACCTGAAGTTCATAATGCATGATTACTGGCTTTCCTTCAATATAAATGATAAATTTGACAACTCAATGAGGATAAAAAATTGCACCTCTCCAGGCCTGCAATGACCTTCTTGGGCAAGTGCAACATGGCATACACCTTTGTAGTCGGGGTTAGCCTGCAAAGTCACAAAGTAATATGCACATTCAATGTCAGAAAATAGCAGTAACCACAAATTCATTACTTAAATGTATAGAATTTTTTAATTAAATAAATTGTCATTGAACCATACCTTGAAGTTACCAAGATCCTTGATATCATAGAAGTACTTTATATTTTGTTCATTGCAGAAATCTCTCAATATATCCACATTGCGATTTGCACGTTCGTCTTTAGTGAATATATAATGATCTGGTATAATAACAACCTTTTCACGATCCCAAACCTGCAATTTTTAAAGAGTGAGTCAGGTAGGTACTTTGGAGCACAGAAAAAAAAGACTAGAGATACAAACAGAGAGAGAGAGGGTCGGAATATTGAGAATGTCAGTTCTTGAATTCAAGAATTAATTCGAAGATTATGCTAAATGGGAAAAAATAGGGTAGAAATGAACACCATTTGCCATTTATTGAAACCTCTGAAGTAATAAATGGAGTTTCTGGGCATCAAATGGAAATTGAATCGGTCTGGTATTTCATGCAGTATTCAAGAAAACAGAGCCTCCAAAGTATTAGGCTCCGTTTCATGCAGCATCAAACACCCGTATCATGATGAACACCTTGTTTTACACTCACACTAGGATATCCAAACTAAACCATAAAATCTATTTAAATTTATCAACTTATCATGTAGTAAAACAACAAGAGCCCGTTCAAGTACCTATTTTCTTAAAAAAGAATCCGAGAACTACTTGCAAAGGAAAAAAAGCTAGTCTAGAACAATCGAATACCTTAGCATCCTGTCCAAACTCTTTCTTGAAGATCCCAATAGAACCAGGGCCACAAACATCATGGGTCATCAAGATATCAACGTTGACCCAAACATTCTCACCTGGGATCAACTGGGGCTTCTCAGAGGCTCTAGCAAAGATTTTCTCTGTCATTGTCAACGCAGTCTTGACCTACAAATTCACCATGAGAAAAACCATCACCATGGTAACACATCAAATCTAATATTGGAAAAATGAAAAGGACAGCAATTAAAAAAAAAGCTTTACATCACCAAGTCAGAACCAAAACAAAATAGCTGGAAAAAAAAGGAATAAGTAAAACAAAAGGAAGCTAACCGAGCCAGTTGTGGCAGGCCTGCGCTCTGATTGCTGAGGAGCCATGACCGATACTATTTTTTTTGAAATTGATTTCTTGCATTTGGGGATCGAAAAGGGTGATGGTGATGATGAAGAAAAGGCCGACAAAACCGGGTCCTTCAGCATCAGAAAACAAAAAAATCTCACCCGAGTGCATAGTAACTGAAACCAGAACAAAAAAAAAATTGTAAAATGCAAGAAGATTGTGATAAAAAAGTCTAAACCTTTTTGGTGATGAAGAACGTGGAGTTTGGAGAAATAGTAGAGGAAGCCATGACTGGCAATGTTTGATGATAAAAACCACTGCTCTGCTAGCGTTTTAAGTTAGCAACAGGTTTGGTTCCTGTCCTGTCTTGTCCTTAGGAAGAAAAAATGGAGGCTGCTATACAGAAGAAGAAGAAGAGCACGCTCGACACACGAGTCTGCTAGTAATACAGGCATGCGATTTGTGGCTCTGATGTGTCCGGTTTATTTTGTGTCCTACCCTATTAGAAATATGACTAATTATTTGACCCGCGATGGAAATAATTTAATTTTTTAAAAACAAAATATATAAGTTTTTTAAAGTATTTTTAGTCATAAAAAATTAAAAAACTTGTACATATCAATAAATAT
>Ga0325403_1003398_pt1 | contig 14517 bp, 6 predicted proteins | sample PopdelMetagenome_19_FD_205665 | JGI IMG/M metagenome (GOLD analysis project Ga0325403, IMG submission 205665) | Populus deltoides microbial communities from Bellville, Georgia, United States - Xylem-PdKOR-R4 | ecosystem: Host-associated > Plants > Phyllosphere > Stem > Wood/Secondary xylem...
CCACATAATTTAATTGGGTTTTTCACTCTAATAATCACATTATGCCTTTTACCTCATTATTACCTTACTTAGGTTCTTAAAGATAACTTAACAACTTATCAAATAATCAATCAAAACAACATAATAATTTTATAATAATGAAGAATCAAGAAATATATGAAACTAATCAAAATGAACTCCAGAATAAATTTATGAATATCAATGCAATTTCATGCAAACTATAATAACAAAAAGAAGATATTAAATAAAAGCTATGAAGTTTATGTTAAAGATTCAAAGAAAACTAACTAATTCAAGAAGTCAAGATTCAAGTTCAAGAATTTCAAGTAAATAATCAAAATAAATAAATAAATATCTATACTACCTAAATTTAAATAAAACAAGGTGAGATAATATAAGAAAAACAAGAATTCAATTCAGCAATATCAAGATTTTGTATGTACATATTTGGAAAAATCAAGAAAATATTCAAGAAAATTCCAGCCAACCCTAAAATTCAAGGGCTTGTATTCAGTCAAGCCATAACTTATTAATTCAATAAATTCTTGTAATGTTTTCTTTAAATTTTTTTATCCACACAATTTGGCAAGAACATGAATTTTTTTTCTTTATTTTTTTTTATTCTAGGCCAAAATCAAGAAATATAGAAGATAAGGATCAAGAAAATAATTTTTCTATGATGTATTCGACAAAATTAAGAATCTAAGCAAGATGATTTTTTTAGTACGTGGTTTGACAGAAACTTTGAAATAATAAGAGAATAATATACTCTTTTTTTAAAGAAACAAGACCCCAGTCAAAACTAGGAAGAAAAAAAAAGAAATGACTCAAACTAAAGACTAAAGGGATATAATTTGATAATAGCACAAACTCTAATACCAGCTGATGCGGACTCCTTCCAAGATACGCTAAAATCAAATTTAAATAATTTAAAACTTGACCTAACAAGAACTTGCCTTGAATAACCAAAATTTTATGCAATGATCACTCGTACCTTACGTCTATAAAAAGACGTGAATGAGTAGTATAGAATCATAATGGAGTTGTTCAATCATCTAAAGAGATTTTAAGTTCAATCAAGAACTTAGTACGAGAATCACTCAATCACACAAAAGATAACAAAGATGCCAATTTATTTATTAAAAATAGTCTAACCTCAAAAAGTCTCTACAAAACAATATTTATACTATAAGGAATCCAAAGTCTAATAGGATATACCTAATGGATATGGATAAACCTATTAAATAATAATAATCCAATGAACCTAAATTTAAATAAAGGCTTTAATATCTCTAAAAGATCTAATATTGAACAAAAGATAAATAAAACAATATCTTAACTAATTTAAATAAGACTGAACTCATTTTTTTAATCTGTTAGCACAATCAAAGTTCAACTTCAAATGTATAGTTCTCTCTTATCTTAATGAATTAAAAGGCGTGCCATATATCGCTGAAAATCCATGGATGTCTAATTTTCAATACAGTTAGAATCACATTAAAATTCTTTTTGTAGCTCTAATTATGACAAAAAAGAGAGAGTAAAAGGTCAAAACTAACATATTTGAATCTTTTTATTATATTTTTTTATAATGTTTGAATGCTCACTAATAAGCCCTTCTTGAATATAAATTAAATTAATCAAGACTTGTTCTTTATTATTTCATATCTTCTTGAAGTGCACCTTAGCCCATATATCCTAAAGAAATCTATTGAAAGACTTTTTAAACCTCTTAGCCCTAAGTCTTGTCACCAGACCAACTAGAACATCTAACGTGTTTCTTGGTATTGCTTGGATCACATCAATATCAAATGAACTTTTTTCTGTCCTATACAAACTGCACTAGTAAGAAGGGATTTAATCGCATAGATAAGCAAAGTAGGGAAAAAAATAGGTTTAATCATTTTTTGGTTTGTTTTGCCATAAAATTTTGGTTTGTTTAGCATTTAAGTTATGGAACTACTATTAGTAGTTTACTAGATAGATGGCTTGTGCTACGCTATAAATCGATTTAGATTATTTCTAATGTAAAAACAAGAGGTTCAAACGACGTTAATGTTTTTAAAGAAGTAAGAAAAATATGAGACCTATTGACTTGATTGAGTTCAATAAGCTCGGTTAATTTAATAATATTATTAAAAAACAACATTGACAATAAATAAAATGAACATAAAATTAGCAACAATTAACTATAAAAATGAGTTGTCAATATCATACTTGGGAGGAGGAGAAAGAAAACATCCATTGGAGACTCACTGTTTTCCCCATGGACACCACCCTACCACCAGGAAAAGCTTAGCGAGACGGTTCTAACACCATTGTGAAAAGTTGTACGACGACACAAAAAAAGGTCATATGCGTTGTCAAAGCAACGACTCGGAAAACAAACCAAATAAAATATCATGAAGTGAGCATCTCATGTTTATATTTAATCAGTTAAATTAATTTAATTAAAAAAATCTTATTTTCAAAAAGATAAATTTAACAATTAAAAGACTAGAGATAACCCAAATCATTTTTAAAATTAGTGAAAGATCCTATAAAAAAGCAAATAAAAAAAAATAACGGAATCTAATATTCAATTAAATAAATGTTGAATGATGAAACTGAAAAAATATAATAGTTTAAGGAAAGGGAAAAAACCAAGTAAACCTGGAAAAATCTCTTAAACCTGAGTTAATCTCCTAAATTCGTTACTCATGAAATCCTAAACTTAATTGGGCTCGATGAAGAAGATAAATCTCTAACCAATTTAATATTAAAAAATAAAATAAGAGAAAAAATATCAATTTAAAAAATCTTTCAAAGTAAATAAATTAGTAATCAAAAGAATAATGATAAAATTTGAAAAGAAAACATCAAGGATAAAATTATATATATGAAAATTAATTTAAAAACTATCTCAAATAATTAAAAATAATAATAATAAAAGAATGAATAAAAGAAGAAAAATACGAATTTGTTGATCTATGAGTGACTAAAGTGGTCACCTTGAGATAAATCAAATTCATTCCTTTTGTCTTGGTCCCCTGTACTGGTCGGCTTGTGGTCGCCTACCTTTTTCTTCTCATCCTGACTTGACTCGGCCTCAATCTTTTATGAAAAAAGATTCCTGAAAAGTCATTTAGGCTAAGAGCCATAGCAGACGTGAGCCATAGCAGACCTGAGCATGAAAGGGGGAGCATTTTGTAAATAAAAGAAAGAGACCACTATTTCGCATATTTGTTGGACCGCTAAAGCGAACACAATGGTCTCTAACTAGGACCAAGAACAATTTGAATCTTGACATGTTAGGCGTTTGGTAACCTTAGGCATCTTACCAAGGAGTTGGTGGTCTCATCATGAATCTAATCTTGACATGTTGGTGGTTGATGATAGATTAGATTGAAGTTTTTGAAGGGAAAAACCAGGGTTTAAAATTAATTTGGGGTTTAGGGATTGTTTTCTTAGAGAGGAGAGAAGAAATAAATTACATTTTGATTGATTGATTGAGTGTTTTTTTTAATAGGAAATCATAGTTGTTTATGTTATGTTATATATAGCGTAAATTTATCTTTTCATCTAAATTTAAAAATTAAGTTGACTTAAGATGTAAAATATAAATTTAAAAGTATGGAGATAAAGTGTAAAAATGAGTAAGCTATAAAATACTCAATGTAATTTTTTTATTATATTTTTTATTTATTCAAATACCAAATTATCGACCCTCGATCAACTTGATCACAACTAAAAACTTTAGTGAAAATACAAAAAAGCTCCTGGATGTTAGTTAAAAGGATAATTTAATAATTTTATTGTGTTTTTAAAAAGTGAATATGAAAAGGCTATTAAATATTAGTTAAATAATTTTTGTTTTTAAAAATCATTTAGTCATTTTATTATTCTTTAAAAATATTAAAAGAGTTAATTATCCTTAATTAATATGATAATGACTAATTAACCATATATATATATATATATATATATATATATATATATATTGAACCACCCTTATCCCTATCCCTAGACAGTCAAATAATTTTGTTTGTGAATGATAAATGGATTATTATAATATATAGTGCACTTAGTCTAGGGCTAAAGCGAAACCATGATATGTATTAATTAATTTTTAATTTTTAATTTTTAATTTAATTCCTGGAATCCTGAAAGGGTACTAACTACCTAAATCACCTTACAAAATCATTGGAAACCAAAGACAGGTAATTCAAAATTTAAAAAGAATTTTTTTTTTATTAAACACAATTAAAACTCTTATCCTATCCTTTTCTGTAACCCATCAGAGACTTTGACATCCTATTCTCTCCTCGCATTATACACATCTATCTCTCTCACTGTGGGCGGCAATATGCTGCCCCTTGCATTTTAGCTTGGTTTCAACGCCTCCAATATTGACAGCCTTACGTCCGAACGTCTCTTGCTTATCACATCCACACCAACAAGCAAAGCATTGGTTATGGCTCCACCTCCAAAATCTGACCCTTTCCTCGCCGACTCTCAACGTGAAGTTGATGCCGGTGCGGTCTTCGTCCTCGAATCCAAAGGTAAAGAAAAGTAAAATACATGCAAAAACACTTGGCACGACGTTTTTTTAGTTATTTGAAAACTGAGCCTGATCGATCCTACAACTTCTATGATTTTTCTTTGCAGGGGAGTGGTGGCATGCCGGGTTTCATTTGACGACGGCAATAGTGGGGCCTACAATACTGACGTTACCTTATGCGTTTAGAGGGCTAGGATGGGGTTTAGGGTTCTTCTGCTTAACAGTGATGGGAATGGTGACCTTCTACGCTTATTATCTCATGTCTAAGGTGCTAGACTACTGTGAAAGGGGTGGTCGTCGCCATATCAGATTCCGGGAATTAGCAGCCGACGTTTTAGGTAACTATAAACCGACTTTTTTGTTCTTGTTTTTTTTTTTTTACATGTTTTCCGTGGAATTAATTGAGTTTTCGGTTATTGAAAGTTCTATCATTTCTAACCAAGCAGGTGCTAAACTATAGTATCGACTTTTTCTTTTTTTAGCCGAGGTTTCTTCCAGCCTAGCTCCTTGATCATTCGAATCCCTTTTACATTAAATTTTTCCAGAGCCGACAACATGTAGCCTTCTTGATCTGTGGAATCTAATAATTAGAGCATGTTGCTTTCCGCGTTTTTAGACGGCAATCAAGCCGCTGCTGCGTTCTTTTTAATAAATCAGTGCATGAGATTACGGTGTTAGTTATCTTTTAAATTGTTTTTTTTAATATATTAAAATAATATATATTTTTAAATTTGTTTTGATATCAATACATCAAAATTATTTAAATTCATAAAAAATAATTTAAAACAAACAAAATTAAGATTTCAAAAATTTTAGATTGACTTTTGTTAAGGTTAATTAATTTACAAAAGATATAAATTATAAAACATGATTAAACAACTGCTATTCAGAAATAGCAGTCATGTATAGAACCAATATTCAGAAATACAGTTGTGTTTAAACTTTGTTATTTTTATTTTTACCAAACTGTGTTAGTTTTTTTTTTATAAATAATGTCATTGAAATAAACCACAACGTATTTGTCCATGAATGATCTCAATACCTAATGCATGAACTTTATAAAATTGATGAGAGCATTGGATAGACCAAATGACATAACTATCCATATGTATAACCCATATTGTGTTTTAAAGGATGTCTTCCATTAATTGATTCTAATATGATAGTAGCCACTTGAGATCAATCTTAAAAAACACCCTTGAACTTGCCAACTAATCTGACATGGTATCAAGCTATGGTATTAGGTACATATATTTTATTATGATCTGGTTATTGGCTTGACTATCCATACATATACGTCATGATCCATTGTTTTTAAAGACTAAAAGAGCTGGAATTACATATAGGCTTATACTTTCCTAAATACACCTCTTCTCTAGCAACTCCACCACCTATCTTTGTAACTCTTTGGCTTTCTTAAAGCTAAGTATGTAAATTAGACTGTTTGGTAGACTAGAACATGGCATAAGATCAATATGGTGTTGTATCTCTCTCTCTCTCTCTCTTTCACTCATGAAAGCTTATGAGAGGTAATCCTAATATAACTTTTATGACATCAAATCTGCAAATTCTGCCAACACACCCTGTACTTTTTTAGGATTGTCATTAGCATCTTTCTCTCCCTCAAGTGCGCTACTTCTAGGTATAAAGGCATATACTACTCATTCAACTCTTATTTCCTCCATAAACTATGATAAAAACAACAAATTCTTTATATTTTTAGTTTTTGTCTCCACCTTCTCCCTTATAGGTGCCAAAATTATATGTTTCCCTTTAATGCTAAGGGTATACATGCATTTTATATCCTCATACACCACGTTTTTATCAAACTACCATGACCTTTCTTAATAAAATGTAGCATACATCCATCAACACCACATCACTTTAAGCACTATCAAAATACTTTTGTACTATAAAAAAGAAAACAAGACAGTGTTTATCAACAATTATCACAATATTTTAATTTAATCATGTTAGTTTATGGTGCTTAGGATGACTTTCAATTGCTGGCTGCAGTTTCTTCATTACCTTCGTGGACACCACATTCTTGCAGCTGCCACTATATATTATAAGATTATAGACTTTGTTCTTAATGATACACGTAGAATGAAAAATAGTAGTGCGTTACCAATCCTCTTTTGAAACCCCTTGGAGTTACAAATGTAAATTTTATTATCTAAAAAATAAGTCTTGTAATATGTGCCTCCTTAGAGGTTCACAAGACCTTTAAATAGGCCAAAAAACACTACCTCTACTAAAAAAAAAAAATTCCAAAAGTATAAAGGAAATAAACACAAAATCTGAATTAAAAAGACAAATCCAAAACAAACCTAGGAAAAATAACAAATTTGGTCCAAACAATAACTTTTGGGATTAATTTCAAGAGATTTAATGGTATGATGAACAATAAAGTGATTCTTAATGGGAAACTGACCGTAGAATCACCTGAAAGACTTTAAGCCCGATCCAACGATTAAATCTTATTTTATAGTTTTTTTAAACCACTATATTAGTTTGGCACGACTAAACCTCATCTTGATCTCAAACCTATCCTAATATTCCATAAAAATACATGTAGGCTATCTATATAGTTTGTTTGTGGCATATTCCTATTTAGTTCTGGCAAATCCTCGTCCAAATATCTAGAACTTTTAGTTTCAGCAAGGTCGTCTGCATCACCATTACTATGAATTAAATATTTTATTTTCTATAGTTTTCAAGGAAATGATGAGCCAAGGGTGTAGCTGTTTTAACCTAGCCAACACGTTTCTGGAATCCTCTAATATTGGCGGAGGTGATGGGGTTGGAGATGCTGAAGAAGAAGAACAGGCATAAAAGAATAACAACCCTTATTGTTGTTCAATAAAATAAATTAAAAGAAACAATTGAAAATTAATTATATCTTTCATTCTCGATTGATAACATAATGGACCTATAAAATCAAACATTTACAGAGATCTCATCTCCATTTTCTTTCTTCACAAGGCTTTCAACACTATATATGCAAATCCTCAATTAGGTCAGTTAGTTTCCATACTTTTTGTCTCAACTAAAAATCAAGATCTACAAGAAAACAACATAAAACTCTGAACACATGACATTTATATTTAAAAGAAGATTATAACATAAATATAAGGTCAAACTATCATATTCCAACAAGGGTTTCAAACACTAGTTCAATAAAGATTCTAAATTGAAAAACTGCTTGAGCAGTATATATAAAGAAAGGAGGCCTCGTAATTAGAAAGTTTTTTTTCTTAATACTAGCGCTAAACCAGTCATTCAATAACATACGTAGATTTTGAAAATAATTTCCTTGCTGCTTTGCTCTCTTTTTCTTCCAAGTTCTTCTACCGATTATTGAAAACATATTAAACACTCAAGTATTTAACCTCTCATGCTCTTGTTCATTGATATACAACACACCCACTTAAAAATCTGAATACATGACACATATTTTTATTGGGAGGTTATAGGATAAAGATAAGTTTAAACTATATATTATATGAACAAGGGTTCTAAATACTAGTTCAATGAGGATTTTAAACCGCAAATCCTAGAATTTTTGATCAAGTAATCCTTCTCGTATCTCAACATTGTAAACCTCTAGAGATGCAAAATTTACTAGATTAATATTTCAGAAATAAAATAAGATTTTAGAATTTTATGTATTTTAACTCTATTTCCGCTCATTCTCCTTCTTTTTGTGTTTGCTGCTACCCTTGTTGCTTCCTCCTGCAATAAAGCTGTGAAATGGAATGACTGAGGAATCTAGACGATGCTCTAGGAACTAAGATGCCTAAATAAGTGGAAGCAATATCTAGCATGATTAAAATCATTGGAGGTATCCTGAAAAAAAAAACAAAAAAAAAGACCCAATGGAGGATAATGAAACATCCACTTCTTTGCCAATATGCTATCTGTTTTCTTTTTCTTTCATTTTTTCCGGCCATGGGTACTAGCTGATCTTTTTGGTCAGAATATCCATAAGCAATGTGTCAAGCCAAACTCCAGTTTTTCAGAGGGCTTGTCATCGATCATGTCCATACGACACTCACGCTGAGCTAGAATTTTTCTCATTGGTAATTTGTTTAGTTTTACTTTATGTCAAAACATGGAATGAATTAAGTGATGATTATTATTCTTTTGAAATTACTCGAAGACATATATATAGGAGAGCAGTCCTCTGTTTCTTTACAGCGCTTGATACTGGAGAACTATTAATGAATGGAATGCTAAATTTACCCAAATATTGTTCTCATAATCACTTAAAGAAATTTTAACCATTGGATTTATGGAATCCATCCTCAATGCATAAGACTTTTTGGAAAGTGATTTCAGAACAAGATTAATTAGCAATACTCTTTCCATTGAAGCTCAGCATAGAAGGCTAAATAGAGATTTAAGACTTCATGACAGAACATGTTGTATATCAAATTTAGATTGTGCAACTGTTAGAAAATGACGGGGGAAAAAACTCTATTTGGTGCTCTTTTTGCTTACATGTCTAAGCTAGCTGCTTCCCTTTGATGTCAGTATTTCAAGTAGGGAAAACGAGCATATTGTAACTCTTGTGATTTTATTTCTTTTGATGAATGTAACTCTTTGTCAATCATTTGAAGCTTAAAGCTTAACCTAAGAACTAATAAAACAGAAGTTTGAAGTTTTGCCTTCTATGTTCTTACAGGGTCCGGATGGATGTTTTATTTTGTCATAGTCATTCAAACAGCCATCAATACGGGAGTTGGTATAGGAGCAATATTGCTTGCAGGGGAATGCCTTCAGGTTTTGTTCAATCTCTTAATGCTTCTATAATGCAGAAACTGATAGAAAATGCTCCCTTCCAATATAGTCTTGGTATTTTGCTTGTTAAATTTGACTAAACTCTATCTTTTTCTTGCAATAGAGACAGGCTTTACCTTTTCTGCAAGCCAATTTATGCTTCTCTTTTCTAGCGGGGGACTTGTGGGCCAGTGCATTCATATTTGTGGGCCAGTAGTGGTTTTTGTTCGAATCTGATTACTTTCATTTCACACGATGACAATAGGAAAAAGTATGAATTTGAAAGCATCAGTGTCTGCCAAATTCAGTTTCATGATATTTTTGACACTAGATCAGTCTATATTTATCACAGAATTAACATTCGGAGACATTTGGAAATGTTTTGATCACCCAGCAAAAACAAAAAAAAGGTCATTGACACTTCCATCAAGTGATTCCGTGTTGTGTTCTGAGCAAAATCCAAATATTACTGCTTATTCAGGGAAATACCACTTGAAGGAACCTTCATTAATAATGTGTTTATTTGGGGCAAACTGTGAATATAGAGAATCATTAGTTTCTTGCAGATCTAAATGACAGGGTTTTGGCCGACTTTTGACGTAATACCATCTTGCACCTGTTTGTAGTTCTTACAGCTAAATGTAAACCTGGATTTTTAATGGTAATTTAACTTGATGGTTCCTTTTCCGATTTCCAATTGGAGTTGTGAAGATCATGTACTCCAGTCTTTCTCCTGATGGACCCCTGAAGCTGTACGAGTTCATAGCAATGGTGACAGTGGTGATGATAGTTCTCTCTCAGTTTCCAACGTTCCACTCCCTCAGACATATCAATCTGGCTTCACTATTTCTCAGCTTGGGCTACAGTTTCATTGTTGTCGGTGCCTGTATTCATGCAGGTATATTGACCTTTCTTTCAATCTTCATTTATGTCATTTGCCTGATCAAAAGCATTTAGATGGTATGAAAACAAATAAAACTATGTGTGAAATGCCATTCAACGCTGTATTTAAAAAAATAAATCAGTTGTAGTGAAAGTAGAGGAAGGCTTCTCTCATTCCCTGAATCACTGGATGTACTTTTAAGCAAAGCAGAATTCCTGATTGCATTCTTTCAGCTCAAATCCCATAATGAAATAGATATTTAATGTTCATTCTAGCTGTGATTTATGACTTGTTTTCGTCTCGTGGAGTAGCTGCAACCACCGTATCCTGTTTTTAGAACTAACCAGAACCCCTGAAATGAAAGATGAATAAGATTACACGTTGGGAATAGGATAGGAATTAAATCCTAGGCCATCCCTCCTTTACTAATGTGTAGTGAATAGGTTATGTGCATCTTGGAAAGTGCAACCTATGATTGAAATGGTGCCAGGCCAGACATGGGCCAATTTTGATGTGGAACCTGACTAGTAGATTGGTTTGTGATCCTTAACTATTGGTCCTAATAATTTCCAGGTGGCTACTATCCAGAGGAAGTAGTTGAACTTGTCAACATGTGTTCGTTCAGTTTATTAAATTGTGTTTGTTATCTTGGGGACAAACTAAAATGACCCTGCAAGAGTTAAATCTTATTTGAAATAAGAAAATGTTTTTCACACCTTGCATTTGCTTTGTAGGTCTGTCAAAAAATGCCCCTCCGAGGGACTATTCCTTAGAATCTTCAGAGTCAGCAAGGGTCTTCAGTGCATTCACTTCCATCTCCATAATAGCTGCAATCTTTGGGAATGGAATACTGCCTGAAATACAAGTAAATTTCAGCTCATACTTCATAAATCCTATGTTGAACACTTTCGAACCAACTAGACTATAAGATTTGATTGATTCAACTAAATTGCATGATCATTCTCGCTGAAAGAGGTGTGACCTATCCGTTGGTGTTAATTCTGTGTGAATAATAATTTGGCTGAGGGATCATTCTATAAGAAAAATGAATAATACTTGATGGTCTTGATACATGCTTTTATTGATACAATTCTGCTACGCCATGAATACAGGCTACTTTGGCTCCACCTGCTACTGGGAAGATGGTAAAAGGCCTTTTGATGTGTTATACTGTAATACTTGTTACTTTCTACTCAACTGCAATGTCTGGATACTGGGTGTTTGGTAACAAATCTAACTCAAACATTCTCAAAAGCCTAATGCCTGATGAGGAGCCTTCCTTGGCCCCAACATGGGTTCTTGGCATGGGTGTTGTCTTTGTTCTGCTTCAGCTCTTTGCTATTGGCCTCGTAAGTTCACAGGTTCACTCTTCAAATAATCTATAGAAAATTTGAATAGCCATTTCCCATTTCTTTTTAGGTTTCAGACTTTCATTTCTATTGAGGTAACATTTCCCCAACATAATGCAGGTTTATTCTCAAGTAGCTTATGAGATCATGGAAAAGAAATCTGCTGATGTCCAGCAAGGAATGTTCTCCAAAAGGAATCTAATTCCGAGGATAGTTCTTCGGACTCTTTATATGATATTCTGTGGATTTATGGCGGCTATGCTTCCTTTCTTTGGAGACATCAATGGTGTCGTAGGAGCTATTGGTTTCATCCCTCTAGATTTTGTACTTCCAATGCTCCTCTACAACATGACCTTCAAACCTCCGAAATCATCCCTCACCTACTGGCTCAATCTCTCCATAATGGTTGTCTTTACAGGTGCAGGACTCACGGGTGCATTCTCCTCAACAAGGAAATTGGTCCTTGATGCCAAAAAGTTCAAGCTATTTAGCAGCAATGTGGTAGATTAACTTGAAAGTAAATGAAATCGGTGTTCATGCTCTCCAATGCAACAGGTATTAGCTGCTTCAAGATCCAGAAAGTGCACAGCTACATGCCAATATGAAGTGAAATATCATTTACACGGTGATGAAAGAGAGTTGAGGTGAAGGCATTCCGCTTATAGCACCAAACATACTAATCAGTAGCTGGATAACTTGATAAATTGTATACTGTCACTGCATAAAAGGCATAGTATTTTAGCCAAAAAGGATGAGATAAGTAAGATATGCGACAGCAAATTAGCATATATAAGAGAGCCGTAGAGCATGGTCTAATTGAAATCGTTTCCTGTGAGGATCTCAGGCCATTATTTTTCACATAGAACGACATTAGCTTATGTAAGCACGTACTTTGTTTCTTCAGAAATTGGAGAAAAACAAATCCTTACCGCATGATTGTTTTGGAAAATCAGGCAGCAATACCTTTGTTTCTATAAAATAAATAAAATTTATTCCATGAGCAGGGAACGGTCACATCATATAGGGTTCGTGTCCAAACAGATGATTGTTTCAGCCTCTTAAGGGTTCGCAAAGCATGTATTTGATTCTTGGATTTCATGAAGTTCGTAGTGGGTTCGGTAATAAAAGACGACTTTTTGGGTGGTGGCGTCACGGCCAGCCTCGGTGATGTGAGATAAAAAGCTTTTGAAAAAGAGAGTTTTCTCTCTGGGGGTGAATTAAACTAATCTTATCTAGCACCAGCCAACAAAATTACCATTATACTAAAAGTCCTGTTCCTCGTTTAATTAAATCATTATTATGAAGCCCATTCGTTTCCCATTTTTAGTAGAGAATTATTATATTTTTAGCATGCAGATTTTATGATATTTTCTATTTGAGTTTCTTTATTGTTTTTGTTAATTGAATGTGTAAACCTTCAATACTTTTTAATAGTTACTATTAATTTATTTACACTCCTGTGTTGTTTAATTTTTTTTAATTAATATTAATATTCAGATTAGTTTTTATATACCTTAATTAATCTTATAAATTTTAAAATTAATAATAATATAAACTATTATATTAGCAACTCTATAACTCCAATCTAAGTAAATCTCTTGGTGTAAATCGCTTCCCATTTATCATCTAACTTTTGTTAATATACACTGTGCGCCGTGTGAACTCAAAATAACTTGTTACAAAAAGAAAAGGAAAAAAGAAGTCAGACTAACCGCCAAAGAAGGCATTAAAAGGGCGGGAAGTACAAGGTGAGAAAACGTTGCAAAAGGTCAACCCTTCGCATTTTTTCATCTTAAAGCTTAAGTTTATACGATTATAGAATATTTGTTACAGATCCTTTGAAATATGTCACGTGCTAGGAGACTGGATACCTAAATTATTGGAAAACCACAATCTTGACATTTCAATTTATTATTTTGCGTGTTTAAATGATGTGAGGGATATATTTTTAAAATTGCTTATATTATAGATTTAATTTTGAGTTACTCAATTAAAAGCATTAATTTTTCTGCATATATTCAATTTCACCAACAAAAATCCTCATTAAAATCGATGTATATAACTTCATGAAAAATCCCTACAACGATATCTTCATGTTTTCATTGACTCTCTTTATGTGTCTATAATATTTTTTAAAAGGAATCAGATATTCTTCTCCAGATTTCTATAATTATTTATCTTCAAAAAGATTAGATATCCTTATCTAGATCTCTGTGACCACATATCTCCAAAAGAAATAAGGATCCTTTTTTAGTATATGTGACTACTCATGGGACACTTTCCTTTTAAATTCATTCACAAATCTTATCACTTATTGGTATGCTAATTTTTTTATTATTAGACTATTTCTCTTAACAAACAAGACAATTAAACTCTCATCTCTTTTCCAGAAACATTAACAAAATTATAAGAATAACCTTCGTGTAGACACATTCACGATACAAAATAAGTTTTCTTCCCCTGTAATAGATAAGTCCTTCAAATATGTTGTTTATAAAACTTGGGGGCAAATGATGGTGCATGGTTTTTTAAATAAATTGAGTTGTTTGGGTCTAAGCCCAAATGGCTAGACTCGACCGCCCAAATTTTCTTTCCTCCTCCCACTTTTATTCATCTCCTTCTTACCCCGCATGTTGTAGAAATCATACATAGGCACAATTTAATGCTTTATTGACATATACTTTGCAAGTACATATTTTTATGTGAGGTTAGCATCACATTTCTTGTTAATGATCGCAATGCGAACATGCACCATATTATATGCGGAGCAAGTGCCTCCTTTCTCACCTATGATTATTTCTTGCTAACATAATACCGATAATCATCAACTCTCCACCAATAACAAAGCTTGAACTATAATCAATGATCGACACTAACCTTTACACCAATCATATAACTCTTTACGTTTTGATGTAAGCTAACATGAACAAAATCTATAAATGATTTAAGTCATTAGGTAAACA
>Ga0325403_1003399_pt1 | contig 14517 bp, 21 predicted proteins | sample PopdelMetagenome_19_FD_205665 | JGI IMG/M metagenome (GOLD analysis project Ga0325403, IMG submission 205665) | Populus deltoides microbial communities from Bellville, Georgia, United States - Xylem-PdKOR-R4 | ecosystem: Host-associated > Plants > Phyllosphere > Stem > Wood/Secondary xylem...
ATTTCCTCCTGAACGACATACTTTTCAAACACTACATAATGGACCTGAAAGTAATGCACACACATAATGACGCATATTATAAGTATAAATGCACCCATAATTGTACAACCAATTCATTGTATTGCACAATAAGAGAATTGGCTCATAGTTCATTTGCAACTCAACCCATAAAATCACATCTTTGAAGTTTCCACACACACACACACCATAGAGTTGTGGAAACTCACTCTCTCTCATATTGGTAAACTGTACTGTTAAGGCATATATACATCTTTTTCTCTCCTGTGCCAGGTTAAGAGGAGAAAAACTGAGCCCTAAAAGGAGTAAACCCTTTCTTTGCTATGATGAAATGTAACCTACAACGAAATTGAATTTCAATAAATAGAGGAAACCATGATTTAGTGGAATTTTTTGAGAAAGAGCATATACCTTGTGACATGAATTCTCAAGCTGGCCATTTGAAGGCAAGGCTGCTGAAACAGAACTTTGTGATCTCGTCTGATCATTAGCTCTCACACCACGACCTCTACTAGAATTAGAATGCCCCTTTCCACGACCTTGTTTTCTCCTATGTGCATCAGTACTGACCTTGGTCTCTACAGTTTCCCCAATCTTTTGCTTTCCATCATTCACTGTCTGTGTCTTTTTTATTGTTTTAAACAGAGATTAGTGTGAAAATATTTTGCCTAAATGAGAGTCAAAAGAGGATTTTATGTTAAGGAATTGGCTAAGCAACACCTAAACTATGCCTAGAAAATCTACATAAGGTTATCATCTTCTAGTTTACCAGTCAATCATAACTATTGCCTCAAAATGGTCAAAAAAAATTTTAAAAAATGATCGAGAAGAACAACTGCAGACCAAAGTAGATTGTCTAACATCAATCTACCTCAAGATGTTCAAAGACAGCTGAATTATCATTTTCTTGTAATCTCCGGCGCTTCTGAGTGTTTGCTTGTATAAGAAATCCCCCTCCATTCTGCATAAAAGAGGGAAAAGACAAAGTCACGGGTCAGGAAAAATAAATAACTGAGCATAATGTTTAAATGGCTTCCTTAATTGAAAAGGTAAGCTTCCACACAAGTATACACAAGAATTGCACATTTAGCATCACTTCACAAGTACAGAGCATAGATTAAAAAATTGCAAGTGCTCCATTGCAATCTAACTGCAACAAATCAACAAAGTTTCATGTGTATAAAGAGCAAACAGATGATGCAATCACACTTCCATATTGAGGTCAATCTATGCCACCATACATCAATTTCAACATTCTATTTAAGTTCACCATTGAGAAACAGCTTGATTTATCGAGTGTTATTTCTCAACCTTATAATATCAATTACAACACTAGAGCAAAATCCTAACAACGCATATTTCAGCAATGCTAGAAACCAACATGAATCTTTTAGTAACCACTCGTTTACAGAAGCAACATTCCCTCTTGAATATCCATCCATTGCCCATTTTATATAGTCCATCAAAAAGCAGAATTCTCACACATAGCATCCTCTTTAACTCCCACACATAAAACAGAAACTCAAAACCAAAACATAATGATAAAACATTTTTAAAAAATTCTGAAAACCACATTCTCAAACCAACAAATCATCGCCCACTATTATTCCATTAGGAGTACATATAGTCCAAACATAAAAATTTCGACTTGCATCTACAGGCTCCTTACAAAGTCCAAACTGAATAAGACCAAGTAATCAATTCAACTTTCAACCAAGGTTTGGCAAAGTACAAGCATATGTGGAATGAATATGAAGTGATTAAGCCCTGGAAAATACAAAGTATGACTACACAGCACATAAAATGATTCATAACAAAATCAAATATATCAAACAGGTCAATGTAATTATCCTCCAACGTAACAAAACAATCATAAGTTTCACTATTTCTATAACACCAACTTCAAATTCATAAATAAACACAATGACATCATGAAAACTTACATCATCGTCAGAATCACTAGACTCTGCCAATTCCTCAGGAGGCCCAAATCTCGGACCCGGAGAAACAGAAGACCAAATGGGCTGTTTCTGTTGTTGCTGCTGGAGCTGAACAGGGGGGGCAGGATAGACAGAAGATACTTTGCCAGCCATACGAGCTTCAAGTTTAGCGATTTTAGTAGGCAAAGACTGGTCCGATTGGTTTGAAGAGTTTGAAGAGAAATGCATTAGCATATCATCAGACATTGTATGTAGAAAAATGGGTTATGTTTGGAATCCGAAAATGAACCCTAAAATGTTAGCTTTTTGTGAAGAGAGTCAAGGGTTCTGGAAAAGTCTTGATCTTTACAAGAAAATAGTGAAGACATGATCATGCAAGGAACTAAAGCAGTTTCTCTTTTTTAGGGTTTCGAAGATTAGTCAAGAAAAAGAGAAATCAAAGAGGGGGTTAGGGAATTAGTCAGGACAGGAATAACCTGAGAAGGACAGGAAAAGGAGAACGAATGATGAGGTTTTGGCTTGTTTTTTAGAAAAGTTTCTTTTGTATATTTTTTGGACAAGAAAGCAAGGGGGAAAGGGAGGAGGGTCAAAGGGGCATGTGGGTTCGAGTTGGTTTTGATTTCGTCATGGGGATTAACAAGTTTAGTCAAGAAGTGAAAAGAGATTTGGGACTTTGGACATTAGAGGAGAAAGGAGATTCATCTGCCTAATGGCTTTGATAGCAAGGCATTCAATGGGAGCCAGACCCGCTGGTGTTAACTCCATTCTATTATTCTTTTTTGTGCTCCTTAAAAGAAATATGTCTATAGCAACCTTCAGACTTCTCTTGCTTTCAATCGTAAATTTTTTTTTTATTAACATGATGAAAGGAAAAATTTGTATGTATGTGGATTAATTTTCTTGAAATTAATAATTATTTAAATTTTTAGTGATTTTAAAAGAATTTAAATTCATAACTATTAAAAAATAAATTTAAAATTTAACCAGTTGAACTACCATTCAAAGTTATTTTTAATTGTAATTTTTTTTATTAACATGAATGTTAGACCAGTTTGTACGTATCTTAATTAATTTTATAAATTCTAAAATTAATAATTATATAAATTTTTAATGAGTTTAAAATTTATAAAACTTGAATTAATAATTTTTTAAAAATAAATTTAGATATTATGATCGCGGATTTATAATGTACTTCTACTACAAGTACATAGTTTTATTGCTCAAAGAGGTCTATTATTTGTATATGGTAAGCAGAGTTCTATTTCATAAATTGTTCATGAATTCAAATATTCGTCAAAGAGAGTGTGAAATAGACGGGCCAATTTATAGGGAAGCAAGGCCTTACATAAAAAGAAATAAAAAAAAAATTAAAGGAGGAGTCACTTAATACTATTTATTAAAATGATATTATTTTTTTAATATATATTTTTTATTTCAATTCTATCTTTAATATTAGATTTATTAAGAATTCACCTTTATAAATTTTTTTAATTTATTTTTTATATGTTTTATTCTAGACTCATGACTCTACTCTTACTATAAATTTAATAAATTAACTCGGTTAATTCAAGTATATTTTATTTAATTAGTTTTTTTTCAATTTCATCCTTTAATATTGGATTAATTAGGAATTAGGTTTCGTGATTTATCTCAATCTATTTTCTATAAAGTTATCATTATCTCATGAATTGAGTCATGGTTTTGACAAGTTAATCATAATTAATTCGGGTTGTTTTTTATGTTATTTTTTTAATTGATTTTTTTTAATTTTACCTTTCAACATTAGATTGATTGGAAATTAAATTTTATAATTTATTTTCTATTAGGTTATTTCGGTCGCATGACCCAGAACGTAGGTTTGATAAATTAACCCAAGTTGACTTGGGTTATTTTCTTAGTCGATTTTCTTCAATTTTATTCTTCAATATTAGATTTGTTGAAAATTAAATTTCATAACTTGTTTTGATTTAATTTTTACAAGATTATGATGGTTCCATAATTTAATATGATAATTAATAGAATAACTCGAATCAATGTACTGTAAAGACAACCTCTTAGGCAAAATGATTGACAAATCAATAAGAAAAACCTAGGAAATTGAACTCCTAAGGCATGTTCCATGCCTTGCCTTGATGACCTTTGACTCCCAGTTGATTATGAGCATAGTGTGAACATAAATCACTTTTAGTATCTGCTTAAAAGCATACTATTTCATATACTTAGAAAACACAATGTGAAAGGCATCGAAGCTCAAAATGTTCAAAGAGTGAAGCCCTAGTTGACACATATAGGTTGCATCATGTGGCCACCACATGCTATTGTTTTATATTTGAAAAAATAGGGAAAGAAGCTTCATGAGATCTTGGTTTTTTGCTGCAATCCATTGCTAATTTAGATCATATACGGCATGGAGCAGCACGGTTGTTGTTGACCATGTAAGATTTCCAGCATATTAGCATCATTAATTTTCATGCTTCAATACTAATTAATAGATCACCGTTAAAGAAAGCTTCTACTGCGTAACGAATTCGGATTATGTAGGAAATTTCAGCAAATAAGAAACACAAATCAATAACATTAAATATACGTTTATAAAGGCGGTTGCGTTCTAAAAAAATTTAATTTTTTTTTTGTTAAAATTTAATATAGTTTGTATGTTTTGAATCGTTTTGATGTGCTGATGTCAAAAATAATTTTTAAAAATAAAAAAACATCATTTGCATACATTTTGACACGAAAAATTATTTCAAAAACATCCACAACCACACTGCCATGAAGGGTTTAAATAATGTAGGTCTTACACTGTACGAAAGTTGTATATTTTTCTCAACAATGCACATAATTCTGTTCAGCATTCACTATAAATACTTCGATAGGAAGGCCTTACCACACGACCAACACGCTCTAGCTAGCAGCTTGAATAGTTTGTACAACAGAATCAGATACTGCAAACTATTCATCATCAATGGCTGCCCTCCAAATCTCCAACTGCGAGAGCCAAATCTCGACTGAGCTCCTCATAGCTCGGGTAACGCAAATCCATGCTAGCATATCCAAGCTTAGCTCGTTAAGGCCTTCGAAGCAAGTTAATAGCCTCTTCTCTAACCTTGTGAAACTATGTATCCTACCATCATCCATAGACATCACTGCCTTGCCTGAAGAAGGGCAAGCAATGAGAGAAAGCCTCATCAATTTATGTGGCCATGCCGAGGGCCTGTTGGAGCTTGAATTCGCAACGTTCTTGAGCAAAATCCATCAACCTTTGAACAACCTTAACCTTTTTCCCTACTACGGGAACTATGTCAAGCTAGCCAACATTGAATACAGGATCTTGAATGAAAGTGGGGTGCTGCAGCCAAAGAAGGTGGCTTTTGTGGGTTCAGGTCCAATGCCTCTCACTTCTTTTATAATGGCTACACATCATATGAAATTCACTCACTTTGATAATTTTGACATTGATGAGGCTGCTAATGATGTCGCTCGTCAAATTGTTGCTTCTGATGTTGAACTTGAGAAGAGAATGAAGTTTGAGACGGGTGACATAATGGAAGTTAAAGAGAAGCTGAGTGAATATGATTGCATATTCTTGGCTGCCTTGGTTGGCATGAGCAAAGTAGACAAAGTCAAGATTCTAGGCCATATAAGGAAGTACATGAAGGAGGGTGGGGTTCTGCTGGTGAGGAGTGCAAAAGGGGCTAGAGCCTTTCTGTATCCTGTTGTCGAGGAGCAGGATGTTCTTGGCTTTGAGCTTCTCTCCATCTTTCACCCTACTAATGATGTGATCAATTCAGTTGTTCTCCTCCGCAAGCCTGCCTTTTAAAGCATAAAAAGCTTCCATCTCTTGCAAAACTGGTCCAGGAGGCAATTATGGAGCTCCAATCTTCTCTAGGATGCGTCAGTCTTCTCCACCAGCTGATCTTAACTAGAGAGCTGCTATTTTATCCAGATTTCTTATTCCTGCTGCTATGTTATCTAATAGCACTTCTTGGTGTTCTGTGTTTGGTTTTCATGTTTTTTTCAGTTCGGATTTTTCCCTTTTGCTATGTCTTCCTATATGAAATCTAGCCAATCCGCCACCACCAAATAACCTAAAGATGTTGTATTCCTGATAATAAAAAAGAGGGGTGATATCTTTTCTTTTCTTCCTTTTTACTATATGATCCTATTGTTTGTGCACACAGAGAGTTCTACTTCCCAATTCGATCAAAGTCAAGTCATCTAAACGAACGCAATGCTTTTCAGTAGCTTTGTAATCTCTTGCATGAACACAGCGTTACTGATGAATTTATCTTCTACTAATGTCGAAGAAGACTCTTTAAGGGATTGGAAACTCCAGCTTTTCAAGTTTTTCAATGTTAGATGCCGAAATGAAGTAATTACCACAACAAGAAACTTATCTTTTAGTGCTACCTTCATTTTTTATTTTGAGGTAAAGTAAAAATTTTCAACTTCAGGAGTAATATTTGCGAGCTGAAGTTACTATTCTTACATGCATAAACCACCAAGTTATTTCAGAAAGGTAAAAATCAATTCTTTAAATTTACACCGCCAGCTATCCTTCAAAGGTTACGATAAGGTGTGTGGATACATCCATCGAGAAAAGATGGTATCGATCACTATAAGCGCATCCATGTAGGGAAAATAAATTGACTTTACTGAGGCGATAAAGAAATTAGAAAAAAAAATACACAGGTCAAAAGGGTCCGGGAAAAGAATTAGAGTTCCCAGATCCGGCAGTTTCATTATAAATTTCATTTCTACCACCAACCGTTCTTTCTCCTCATCCCAGCACCGCCAGGGCTGCCAAAATCATAACCGGAGTTGCCATATGCATGGCCATGGTTGCTGTGTCCAGGCTCAGAGTTCGGGTATGCATGCCCTGAGTTGTTGTATGAATACCCTGGGCTGCTATGTTGATGCCTGGATTTGCTATATGCATGCCGGGAGTTGATGTATGAATGGTCGGAGTTGTATCCATGGGCAGAGTGGCTGTGTGCATGGCTGGAGTTGTTGTATACATGGCCAGAGTTGGTGTATGCATGGCTGGAATTGCTATATGCTTGGCTGGAATTGCTGTATGCATGGCCGGAATTGTATCCATGACTGAAGTGGCTGTGTGCATGGCCCATGTTGCTGTGCGCACGGCCAGAGTTGCCAAATGCATTGCCAGGGTTGCCAAACCTGGACAATGAATATCCGTGCTGATAAGGTGTTGCCGACCCTTCAAATGCTGAAGTTCCTGATTGACTCCAGTTATTATTATTGGAAGTTTGAGAACCTGACATATGATGACCAGAAGTCATAGGAGAAATCTTGTGACCCTTGTAAGAAGGTGTTGAAGGAGACTTGAAATGGTTCTTCTTGTACTTTGATTGCGATACATCTCCAGGATCCTCCGAAATCCATCCACCTTTGTGTTTTGATTTTGTTGGTGTTGACTTAAATATATCTCCAGGATCGTCTGTAATCCATCCGCCTCTGCGTTTTGACTTTTTTGGTGTTGACTGGTATAAATTTCCTTGATCCTCTGCAATTCGACGACCTTTGTGTTTTGATTTTTGCAGTGTAGCATCATTGCCTTTCTCTTTGGACTTGGTTTTTCTCTTTTTATGAGACTTACCAAGATCATGAGGAGCAGATTTAATTCCAATGCTCTTGTTATTTTCTCTATGAGATTTTAGAGTTGGGGTTGTTGATTCACGGCTCCTCTTCCCACCCTGCTTATGTAAAACAAGCATGCATTTTACTGTTATTTCTAGAAACATACACAAAATTCCACAAAGGAAAACTGAAACTTTTGACGCTGAAGTAATGAAATATGGTTAAGTAGAATATAAATGAATCTGCCTACATTGATACACATCTTCGGTGAAGAAACCTACCTTAGCAGATCTAGTGCACTCCCGTGCAAAATGCCCTCCTTCCCCACATCTGTAGCATAGACTAGGTGATTCTGCCATAGTGGCTTCCTCATTTAACCTTCCACACTCCTGCATAAATAGATAAAATTCAATGAAAGAAGGGCAGTCACCAACAAGAAAAAATTGGGAAAAAAAGAGTTAAAAACACCTCAGGATCAGATGGGTGAAGAGAAACAATGTTACAATCAACAGATGCCAATGTCAAGAGACTTGCCAAAATCCCATAACAGATATTCCAAAGCTTGGGCAGTATCAAAGCAACCACAAGGATATCTTGCACAAACAAAATTATATAATAACAGTATAAAATCACGTGCAAGAAGAATGTTAATGTCATGTATAGGTGTAAAAATAATGTACAGCTTCAGATCATATTGAATCAAAGAATATTTTATCAAGTAAACCACACTGTATGATTTGACATGTGATATAATGTCCACCACTTGCAACTTTAACAACGAGAAAAAAATAATTTAAATCCAAGACCATTAGAGAGAAAAGAAACATCAGCAGAAGAAAGTACCACCAGAGATGGTGCATACTTCAAATTCTAAACCACCATCACACTGGCATCTCCTGAGATCATGAAAGGATGATTCAGCAATTGAGAAAATAGAACAATACAGTCAATGCTGAACTAAATCATTGACAGTAAACACAAGGATATTAATATAGCAACTATCATATAGACATACCTAAACCTAAAATCACATAACATCAACATGTCATTATGCATTTAATCCATGAAAGCATCATGCACTTATAGATGAAATTTTCTCCTTAACCATAATACACGTGAAAAGATATGCAGAATGCTCAAAGAGAGATGCCCATGGAGACAGACATGCAGATGTTGAAAGCATTGAATAGGACTTACCAAACCAGAATGACCCAGTTCACCACATCTGTAGCAAGAAACTTGTCTCAGACTATCATCACCAGAGGTAACACAACATAAGTGGCCAAAACTCTTGCAGATGTAGCATTGTATTTCCTGAATGATGACCAAAAAAATTTTAAACATTGAATTAAGAATGATATTCAAATAAGAATAAGAATATGAACTTGTAGGTAAGCAGGAGGGAGCAAGAAAAGGACAAGCAATGATGAAAAAAGTGGAACAACCTTGAGATCATCAGGAGAATAATCTTTCTTGCATGAGAACATCTCATGCCCGGATTCCCCACAATTCAAACATATTTTTGAGCTCTGGGGAGTGGCATTATATTTATCAGGACAATTTTTTGCACGGTGGCCACTTTTCTTGCAAATAAAGCAATCTCGTCCCTGCAGAAAAAAATGGAGCACAACAAACACGCAGATTAAGTAGATTCTTCAAGTCCTCAAACTATTTACATTTTATTCAATACGGCCATAGACATAAAGACAATATTTAGTCATTTCAGTATTCTTTTGTTCAGGTTTTCCTCCTTTTTAAAAAAAATTTTCTCCCATCTATGATATTTACATTCCACATGAAGGAGCCAAGTTATCCATCTTTTCACAAACAGACAGTATAGGTCCTTGTGATTCTCAGTGAAGTGGGATAAGACTGCTGACAAGTACATCCAGAGGTTACAGCACATCTAAACCAAATATCTCAAATGCTGCATGTGTGAAATTTACGAGTAACTATGGGATAAAAGCATTCTCAAGCAAAGTTGAATGCAGCAACAAAAAAACATGGGTGGTCATCAAAACATAATGAGTTTAACTTTTCCACAAGGTTCCTTCTTATCCAAAGCACCCTTAACAATCTTGAAGAAAAAAAAAAGTCCAAGCAAACAGCTTTTGGAAACAACTGAATCCAATAAATAAATAACAAGGCTCCAAATTCTCAATAATTAGCTTCACAAACCTTAGAACATTGCTTAGCACCATGCTCCAAACTCCCGCAAACAAAGCATGGTTTAATCTTCTTCATAGGTGTCGGACAGTTAACTGCCATATGCCCTTCCTCACCACAATTATAGCAAGTTGACCAGCCACTATCCGGAGGATCAAAGTACCTTGGCCCCCGCTGACAGAGGACATATAACAGATATACCAATCTAAGCCTTCACAAGGGAATAGTATTTATTTCAAAATTGTAGATCACAACAAATATTTCAACTCACAAGAAGCTTTCGGAGCACAACATTAACAGACTCCTCATCCGCATTCGCACCACCAGATTCCACCAATTCCGCTGCCTCAACTGCCTCTACCTTCTCACTTATCCCTGCCTTCTCGATCGTCTCTGAATTCTCAACTGTCTCCGCCTCCTCAGCCGTTCCCACCTTCCCTTCTTCCTTGGCATTAACAGCCTAACCACGCATTATTAAACCAAATAACCCTTAATTTCAAAACTAATCAATTTTCAAGTTGTAATAAAAATAAAATAATCAATTTAATTAACAAGAACAGCATAATTAAGCTCAACTTACTGAAATGTCAATCCTTTTCTCAACTTTCTTTTTCCTCTTCTTACCACCACTGGGACCCACACCCGCCGCCACAGCCTCCATCGACGAGGTCGCAGCTACCTCCACCAATCCAGTATCTCCTCCATCACCACCGCTACCATCACCGTCGTCGTCGTCGTCGTCCAAAACAATAAGACAGTTTCCGTTCGCAGTCAATTTCGCCGCTTTCATTAACAGCGACTTCTCTACGATCTTCAAGCTCAGATCTTCATTTGCCTCTTCATCATCGCTACTCACTTCCACTACAAATTTCTCCGATTGCTTCTCTTCTTCTTCTTCGATTACTTCGATTTTCGTTTTGTGCTTCTCTTTCGTTTCCATTTAATTAATTAAATTTAAGAAATCCTAATTTTGAAAAAAAAACCCTATAATTTGAATTTTACGGACACGCATGGGAAGGCGGAGAGAGTCAGCTAGGGTTTGAGTAGGTACCTTTACTCAAAATCGATTCCATGCGGCTTTGATCTGATTTGATTTTTTAGGAAACCTCAAACTTAGTCCCTACATTGTTATCTATTTATGGAGTGAGTACCACATAGAAACATACCATCGATTAGGTCACTTAATGTAGTTAACTTTACTTCAATTAAGTCCTTACGTCCAGGTCTCTTGATTTTTCTGTTCAAGTTTTCTTAGAAAAATTATTAGGTGAATTTAATTCACAAGTTACGCTCATGGACCAAGCCAGTCAAATTCTTACATGTCATTAAATCTGTACACGTCGTTAGTTATCTCATTTCATAATTATGATTTTGGCTTTCACATTTTAAATATAATTTACTAAATGCATGATTCAAACTTAATAGCATGTGATAAATTTAGTGGTTCGTTCGTGATTTTAAATTTATAATAAATCTATTGGTTGGTTCATGAAATTAAATTTAATAATAAAATAGATTGATTTAACAAGTTTTTGTGAGTGTGACAATAATTATTTTTTAAAGTATTTTTTATTGAAAAATATATTAAAATAATATTTTTTTAATAATTATTTTTGATATTAACACATCAAAACGATTTGAAAATATAAAAAAATTAAATTGAAGTAAAAAAATTAATTTAAAATAAAAAATTAATTTTTTTTAAAATCACTTTTAAAATGTAAAAACAAATAGGATATTAATAATTTATTATTATCTTAACTATTTCAATACATAATTTTATTTTTATATAGTATTTTAAAGCACAATTGTTAAAACCAATTTAACTTAACATATTAATTTCAAAAACTTGATTTTGTCTAATTGAAATTGGATTTAATATTAAACTAATTAAAATATTAACCCATCAACCTTATCGAAATTGATTTAACTTGATTTTGATTCTTCTATATTAAAAAAATCAATTTTAATCCATTAAAAAAATAAAAAATAAAGAAATAAAATAAGTTATCAAACATGTTTAATGAACTAACACAAACCATATTTTGAAAAAACAATATACATAAATAAAGTATAATAATATTTTAAAAATCATAACGATGATATTATACTTTTCAAATAAAATTATAGTTTTTTATAGTAATATTGAAAATTACTTTACTAATAATTGTATATAAATATAAAGAGTCAATCCTTCTCAAGATTCGAAATAGATCCATCGAACGCTACTCAACATGGATTCTAAAATTAAATACTTACTTTGTTTGTTGAGAAAGTGTTCAAAATAGTCAAATTTAAGAACAAAAATTTAAATTTTAGGGTATAGATTAAGAAAATATGATCTGTCATATTAATTATATCAATATCCGAAGCTAATTTATCCATGCACAAGTATTTTTTTTTTTCAATCCCATCAAAAACTTGAAAAAACACCATCGATATGTCTATGTTAGTGATCCTAAACTCTAGTTTGGTTTGCTATGGAGTCCATGGCGAAAGAGGCCCTTCAAATGAACATGCTTTCAAACACAACCAGCAGATGCAGTTAGGTACCTAACATTTGTCTAATTCTCATACTTTTGGATGCTTGATGGAAACACTAAAATCTATTAGCAGCAGGTGCGAATGTCCATCTTCTCATTCGGAGGACCTGGTGGAAAAGGCGGCGGCGTTTGAAGATTCCTCCGGTGCAGGAAACCAACAGTGTTATCCGTATGAGAAATTAACTCCTGTTTATCTTGAACAAGGTATTTTGTCTTTCAATAATGCTGTAAATTTCTGACTTCTTTGTTTTTGCAATAAATTGATGATTTGTTTTGAAGAAAGATCGATCAAAATTAACTCCTGTTTATCTTGAACCTGACAGCAACATCACAGGTCAGTGATTTCCAATGCTGACCACAAATATATAGCCTTGCTCCATGACATGGTAAACCAGAGACATGGTACAAACACCGGAAACTACGAACATTTTCTATGCATCTCAAAAGAAGTTTCTTTGCCTAGATGAACATTCTCTATTGTATCTGCAGAATAACCGTCCTGGAAATCTCCATGAGCTTTGCAGAACCTGTATGATAAGGTGTTGAATCTTCTGCTCTTTTTCCATACTGATAATGGAGCAGTGAAGACCATTCGCGGTTTCGGTGTCAAAATGGAATTAATTTAGGGTAATAAAAGCTGGGATTTAGGTGATACGCTGCAGCATGGAGGGCTCTGTGAAGAAAATCATCTCATATTGAGTCAATTAATTTCCAGAGTGGCATGTATCTCCTTTGTTTCCGAACTCCTCCTGCGATGCTTCTTTATCTGATACATGCTATCATATATGAAGCCAATCGAAGGTTCATCGTCATCACTGATCTTGTCAATAGCAAGATTGAGAGCGGTTGTTGTCTTTGATGCCATTTCTGCTGCCTTCCAGAAAGAAGAATCCGTTACCAAAGCAGCTGCACTCTTGCCTTCCACTTTCTTCGACCTAAAAGAAGATTTCCACTCTGATGAAGTGAAAATTTATTCCTATTCATCTTTATTGGAGAGGATGCTCTCGACAATCGAGAACGGGATTGTCGACCTCATCTTTGAAGGCTTGAAAAGGTTCTCATTTTGAGGACCTGTAAAGCCTCTAAACAGCTTTAGCACTGTAGCATTGTTCTGAGCAAACCTGACAAGGCTTTCTGCCTTATCTAATACTCTTCTGATGTCATCTATAGCAGCAATCTTCTCTTGCATGAGACCGATGCAATCTGATGCACTCACAGCCCAAAAATCGTGCATGTGAATCCTTCTAATCTGATTGATAACCGAAAACATCCAGCTTGTTGTAGAACAAGTCATGACCTGAACTACATTTTGCTGCCTAACCTCTTCAATAATAACATCTAACAAGTTCTGCAAGGGAACATTATTGCCAATGATATCTGTAATGACCTCAGATAAACACGACCAGCCGGACAATCTACAAGGAAATTGACCAAACATCGACCGTCTTTATCCACCCATTCATCCATCAGGATGGCACAGCCAGTGTTAGCACATGTTTCTCTAGTTCATCAGAAGTGGTTTCACTGATGCTTGGAAAACTCAGCGAGTAGGCAACCTTACACCTATCCCCATTTCGAGGAAGTGCCCAGCAACTTTCTCAGAAACTGGTGAGTCGCAAGCATCTCTCGCCGTCACACCCCCTGTGGCAGGGTTAGCTGCGGCTGCACTTGCAATGCTAGCAACTTGCTCATGATGGTCTAATTCTTGAGCAAGGCCTTTACCTTCGGCTTCAGCAATGTGCTTCCTGAATAATCGTCTCCCGGTCCAACACGGCTTGCACGCATCTTCTCTTGATCCAATCAACTCATGCCAGTCACCAATCCAGTGCCCAAGGAACTAGACCTTATGCAAAGCTCCCTGGTACTAAGGGGAGCTCCATCACAATTCGCAACATCTCCCCTGACAGTCAATAAAACCCGCTAATATTCCCCTCGTCGCAAAACATGCATTGCACTTCATCTGGAGCCACACCATACTCATGGATGCTCATGGAGGTCATGTCATGCTGCCATTTTGTTGATTCTCTAGAGATTAAGCTTGCAAAATAAACAAGATAAACAGTCAACAACATTTTGTACTCCAGATGGATCTTGCCCACCAATGGGAAGTGGAGAATATGCTAGTCGATCTTTCCATGAATCAAGTTACTTCCGAGCATATGGAAATCTTCTATGGCGATTATAGTACTGTCAACTGTGGGTGACCCTGACCGTTCCAAATTAAGACATTTTCTTGACGATAGAACTTG
>Ga0325403_1003400_pt1 | contig 14515 bp, 7 predicted proteins | sample PopdelMetagenome_19_FD_205665 | JGI IMG/M metagenome (GOLD analysis project Ga0325403, IMG submission 205665) | Populus deltoides microbial communities from Bellville, Georgia, United States - Xylem-PdKOR-R4 | ecosystem: Host-associated > Plants > Phyllosphere > Stem > Wood/Secondary xylem...
GCCAATAATAAGCACTCAAAAACTCCAGGTAGAGAAACTCGCATATACAAAGACAACTTTCTTGAGCAATTTTGAGTGCATTTTCGACCATAAATTTTGAAAAAAGGAGCCATCTCTTAATCATTTATGTCATCTTAGTTTCTATTTTAAGCTAGCATCTGTTTAGTGTGCAGGCAACAACGGTGTTGCCGGAGGAATTCGCAAGTACAAATCACTAGACATCGTCTCCAGTTTATGAGATGGCAGAAAACAACATGGGTTGTTGGCTTGCATCAGGACCCGGCGTCAGAGGCCCTGGTCACTAGTTTTATTCATGACGGAGGGACTTGTGGATTTCTTTAATGATTTTATGTAAAACAAACAACACTGTGAAGCCAAGCTCCGAGTCATCAAATCACCAGGTCAACCCATCAGGTTAGGTCGAGATTGCATAACTATACTTGACTCGTACATGCTTTCATAAAACAGTGAACGCAGGAAAGCAAAATGAAATCACAGTCTTGCATTAATAGCAAAATGCAATAGCCAATTCTATCTTTGTTGCTGTTGTTGATTATCATTTCCTGGGATTACAAAACCAAATGCTAAGAAAGCAAACACAAATCTTATATCCTTGTTTCCATGCAGGTAAACTCAACAACAAAATGGACCACTACAAAATTTTGATCAGGCATCACTTGTCAAGAAGCAAAACATGGACCTCAATTTTCTCCCAGCCAGGCTCACCCCCCAGAAATTCTAGGAGCTCGCTTCCAGGGTGAACCTTTCACTTCCTCTTGCTATGTCTCACAATTTCAGTAAAATAACCAAAACTATCCTACTCGCCTTTCTCATGTTGGTAACCTGATGCCTTTCCAGTTCTGCCAATTAGATATGGCTCCAGCATAGAATCATCACCGTGCATGTCAAGACCATGATAAGATCGAGTTGCAAAATAATCTGCCCCGGATCGCACTGTGCCCTTGGTGAGAGAATTAGAACTTCTGTCCTGCAATTTTAGAGCCTTCTCTGTTGCATTTGCCAAAGCTAGAACTCCTTCATTTTCTTCTTCTTTTTTCTCTGTTTGTGCAACAATTCAAATATTTTGTTAAATCACTACAGCATGTAAGATGTGGAATGAATGCATCAATGGAATTCTCAAGAATGGTCCATAATTTGATAAAAGAGAACCCAAGACTCACAAATATGAGAAAATAATAGATGATGAATCACCAATTCATCTAGTGCATTTTTCACTTTGCTTTCCATCACTATACCACCATTAATAATAATGAACATTTACTATTTCATCGGGAAAAAAAAAACTAATGCTGAAACAATGAAGAGTAATAAATTCCAACATGCTTTTCATCCACGATTGGGTAGAAAACGAGGATAGAATTATGGTATTATCCTCATGGCCTAGTCCCTTTTCTATCATTAACAGAAGTAAATAACAACAGCTTAGACAATCATGCATTATTTCCAAGTTTTATCATTCAAAGGTACAACTCCAATAAATCCACATGCAACAGAGAACTGGAAGCAGGTAAAACTACCTTGCAAATCAAAATCTTCAACATATCTGCCTTGCACAAAAGAAAACCGTGCTTCTTCAGAATAACTCTTCACTTCCACTGGAGATGAAGTAATCAAATCCCTGAATTCCATCACATATGCCCCTGTCCATTCACTTCCTCTGCAAAATGCAATTCTGATAAATGAGGATTTGAAAGTGAATGAATACCCAGAATTCCCGGGATGATGAATTCTATATGTAAACATAAATTTTGGAATGCAATTAATCTCTCCAAATCCCCTCCATCCACCTTACAATGCCAACTCAAAAGTCAAATCACGGTCTATATGTTGCTCTGATGTGGCATCGCTCTGTTTTTAAGGGGGGAGAGAATAAAATGGAAGAGATAGAGGTTTATTCCAGTGAAGAGGATTAATGAACTGCTGGAACTATTGCCGCTGCTTTAGTAAGTATGATGGATAACCTGCTTAGCCTACTCTTCTAACTAGATGGCAGAAGCACCTGCTATTAGACTATCCCTTGGGTTTCAAAGGAGGAAAAAAATTGGAACCACATAACTTAACCTATTAATAATGAGGCGGAACAGAACAAAAGGAAAAGAGGAGATCGATGAGATTTACAAAATAGAAGTTGGATTAAGCATTTTGCTAGGAAGTCAATTTTTAGCTCGCAGGTGTAACAAATTCAAACCTGTTGAAAGCTAGCATGGCCTCAAATGGAGTAATAACTGGAGCATAGAAGTCTTTGCTATCCAATAGAGCAGTTTGGGCACAGGAGACATAGATAAAAACATCACACTGCCACAAACAGAATATTGTCATTATGCAACTCAAAATTCTAACATCCATAACTAATAGTAGACAATCTTCCGAGTCAGATAATTGGGTTTACTTCAGGGAAGTTGGCAAGCTTTGCAGGATTTGGCCTTCCCATGACAAGAGTATAGACCTTTTTCCCTGCACCAGTAATCAGGTCTTTCATCTGATGGATCATATTGAGGTAACCAGCTGCACCAAATGGAAGCACATTGGACAACTGATTGTCTATACTACATTAAGAATAGAACACTAGTAATACATTATCTATAAGCATACAGCATGTATTAGTCCCAAAGAAGTAAGAAGAAGAAACTTTGTAGTATTCCAGATATCATGTAAAAAATGGTCTTGTTGTCTTAAAGCAAAGCTAAAATGAACAGATCTTATTAGTTATTAGATGTTCATTCTCCTAGGAATATTAGAATTCAACTTCAAAACAATTTTTAGAATGAACTCAATGGAATAACCATATACAAGCAGGATATCCCATAGTCATTCAAAGTCAAACCCAGGAATAATTTCCAGATTCTGGTAAGATTTCCCATCAATGGGCGTTTATTATTCTAAGACAAACTCTAGGAACTAATGTCAAAGAAAGACCAATAGATAAGAACTAGAATAGTGAAAAAAGTGCAGATCACCGGAGTTTGACTACATGCACATCTAAGCGTGGCGTATGTATATATACATATATACGTTGCACATATGCACACAAAGACATAAAAGGGGATAAAATTAAGAATCCAGTTCTCAGCAGGTAAAAGAAACGTCTTGAAAGAAGAGTGCAGAACATGAACATGCTCAGGATTCAGGAATAAATGGGAGTGCATTTCAGAACTGCACAGGAGCCATAGTTCCAGACTGGTATAAAAGTGAAAGTTAAATGGTAAAATAATGAAATGCTGGAAAGATGACCCCCCAGGAATGCAAAACCACAGATGTAACTATAAATACAAAATTAGATAAAATCACCAGAAATGACATACCTACTCCGAGAGTTCCCACCAAAATCCCAACAATGTTAGCATCTTTTGCCTTCTCCACTAGGTAATATCTGCATGTAATATCACTAACACAATGAATCAAGCAACAGAGCTACATGACATGAATACAGAAAATTAGGAGGAAAAAATTCAGAGAAGAAGACAAAGGGAGAACAAAACTTTTATCTCATAAATAATACCTACGCTTCAGAATCCTTCTCTGTTGAGATAAATCTGTTCCCAAGAAATTTCCATTGGCATCATATCTGACTAAAACCACCGCCACCAAATCAAATTCAGCATTTGTTTAAGAAGATAAAAGAAAATAAATACAGCTGGCATATTTTAATATTGGATAGTACCCAAATATGCGGATGCTTAACTGAAAATGTTTCACATTCTGAGCAATTAAGCAAAAAATTTTAAGGACTTAGGATATCAACTGACAGGCCAGAGCAATCAAATCAAAATATTTTGAGGTTCTCACAACCATACTAGCAAATAAGGTCAATGAGAAAAATACATGCAAAAGCATAGCTTGAGTTTAAAAGGAAAAACACCATATCAATATTATCAGAAGATAAACAGGAATGGAGCTAACATGGCTTATAAATAAAGGCAGTTAAGCAACCAGAAACTGAAAATTTTCTAGGTTGTGGGGAAGAATTGTAAACACAAAACATACACACAGAAGCACAGTAATACAAACAACAATATCTCCACCACCATCAGAATGCAGACACCTGAATTTTGGTAAAGCAACAAATGCAAGTTATTCATTAAGCAAACACACACATGTGAATATCCAAAAAACAATTCACAGCAAGTTTAATGCAAACATGGCAACAACTTCTACCTATTTCGCATCCATTGAATGTGAGTACAACATTTGCAAATGCTGAATTGTCCGAACCAATCCATAAAAGCAAGTAGTCCTCCATTTTTTGTCCACTAGGTAATTCCCAGCTCAAGCCTCCAATGGTGTGTCTAGAACAAGCTGCCACACCAAGTTCATCGCTAACCTCACCATCACCAACTGACCTGGGAAGCCCACCAGAATCTTTATGGCAATCGGGAGGATTTATTAATGGACACATAACTTCCGCAAAATGAAATACAGTCTTGGTTTTGGACCCAGATAGTGTGGATGCTGCTGCTACCAGTTCCTCTCTGATATATGGAATTGCATGTGCATATTCCAGTCCAAAAAGCACCTATATCCAAAAATAAGTAATTGCACAATTGTGCTTGCTGGAAGTAAGCTATGCCAGAACAATCAATTCTTTAAACTTCAAAACACGCATTTATCATAAGATCCTATCATCCAATGTCATAGTTGCCATGAATAAACATAGCAACATTATGTTGTACCAACAAAAGTCTTTGTTACATGGATAGTATATCTCAAATAAAGGTGTCTTTTATACCTTCAGAATTATAAGACCCCCAAATTATTAGCAGACAAGAAAATCAGTAACTCCATGTTTGATTTTTTTTTTTTTTCTTTTAGGCTCAAGGGTAATCAATGCCTAATATAGCTACAGGCACACACTAGCCAGCTAGTAGAGTTAGTAAGGGATTCTACCAACAAGACTCAATCTATCTCCTTCACTGCGGATGGAGAAATTTACAAGCAAAAAGGAATTTAAAGCACCAACTCAACTTGATCATCACAATTTTGACCTTAACAGCTACAGAGAAGCCACTAAGATTTTCTAGACTGTGATGGACAAGCAAGCAAATTATGAACCACCCTACATGCTCATCATAAGTTCAACTACAACAACATTGCTCAAATTACGATAAAGTAGTACCACATTGCCATGTGGATCGCTTAAAAAAATTCATACATTGCAACATTATATCATACCAGAAAGGGCTTGCTGTTATTTGAGGCATAATTCGATAGACTTGCAGCACAACTTGATACATCAATCATAGCTTTTCCAAAAACAAAGAAAGCCGGAAGGGTCGATGTCCTGCCAAAATCAAACACACAAAAACATAAAAAAAAAAAAAAAGAACAAACAAGCTGAAATGTAAGAAATGAAGATAAAAAGTAGTACTCACGGGCTAAGGCAAGTGTGTCCGTAATGAATAACACAATCAGCATTGATACGCGAAGCTCCTACTTCATCAACACAACAACTTCCATACGTTGAATCCGCCATTACAAACAAACTAACCCCAATTTGTTCTTTCAGTCTCCCAATTTTCTCCCTCAAAACTCTCACCACTTTAGTACAATCCTTCAGTAACTCATCTGGAAACTATTTTTTTTAAAATAATAATATATAATTAGCAGAGAAAAGAGAGGTTTTAGCCATGTAATTAATTATTATTAATTACCTGTAAAGCGACTCTGGTGAAGTTTCTGCTGTGAATGAAATCCACTGTCCTGTCAATTTCGTAAATTTCCATCAAATCCATGCCTAAACTTGAAGTACAAAGCCTTGTCTTTCTGCTGTCTGCACTGGAGAAGGAGGAGGACTGGAAGAAGCGTGCACAAACATTAAACAAACAGACTTTAACACTAACATAGATAGGAGTGTAAGAAAAATAATGGTCCTAATGGGCCAGGAAATCCGGCCCATTAAAGTTAAACCGCCTTAAGCGCCAAAATAAAAGAGCCCAAAGGCCCCAAACCATATAGGTACGTTTTTCTTTTATCCTCTCTAATTCCTCTATTCTATCTTCAGAAAGCAAGAAAAGACAAAGGTAAATACAACAGTGACAAAAATCGCCGGAAAGTTCTACGGCTTTCAAAATCACCGGTGAGTTATACGGATTTAAATTGAGATTTTTTGGTTGCAAAAAATCGATTGAAATGGAGATTCTCAATTTCTATTGTTTATACTTTCTGTTATTATTTGTTGATGATATATTTTTTTAAGTTTTTATTGGGAAAGGTCATTTTTCCAGTCTCTCTCTCTTTCTCTAAAGAAATTTGTTTTTCCTGTTGCGGAAATGAATTAAAATATGTTTGTTAGTAATCTTTCAGGGTAAAATTTAGGTTCTTAGAAAGAATACTGAACTGTATCTTAATGTATGCGGGTAACTGTATACGCCGCAGCAGCACAGGTATTGTGTTTGTCTTCACCGGATTCTTGCTCATACTTGTTGTGGTTATAATATCCTGACTTTTCTGCAACCAAATGCAAGGACATGTGATCATAATTTGAGTACTTTTTGAAAAAAGACTGTAACAAATGGAAGATAGATGGTGCTGGTTCTTCTATGAAGTCTTTGAAATTTTATCAATTTAAGCTATTCTTTAGTGACGCTTCAAGTTTGAAATTTTAGGTATTTTTTTTGGGAGATTTAATGCATCCCCAAAGAGAGGGTTGAAAGATTGGTCTAGATGGCGAGCTGCTTTCAGACAAATGTTCACCGTCCTTCTCTCTTTATTCCAAAAGTTTCGCAATCAAGGTGTCAAAATGATGCACCGTTGTGTGTTTTACCATTGCCCCGTGTTAATGGTTCTTCTATGAAGTCTTTGAAATATCCTCCAAATGGTTTGATGCAACAACAATTTGCCACTTTATTGAAGCACCAAAAAAGTGAGCCTGTGGTGAAGTACCGGAATGGCTCAGCTGTTTGCTTGCTTGGTGGCGAAGATAAGTCCGAAAAAGACAACCAGGTACCAGGCCTCTTATTTAAGTTTTTGTTTGGTGTGCGTGGTTGCTTACATATTTTTTTCAGTGATATTTCTGAGATTTTAATTTTGTAGTAGGTGTGTTATGCTTTCCAAAGGGATCCCTGACATAGTTGTTCTTGACCATATAATAATTTGATTGAATGTTGTGGGATATTGATGGTTACACGGTGCCCTTTTTTAGTGTGTGTGTGTGATAGTGAAGGGCATTAAACCAATGTGTGAGTGTCTGCTTCTTCTGCTAACCTTGGCAAAATATTCTTGTTTTCTCACTTTTCTTCCTTGTCATCAATGTGACTTCTTTTCCTGCTGTTTGCATGAGTGGAATCTTATTTATATGCTTGTTTGTTTGTTTGTTCTATAAATTTATGCAATAGTGAAGGGCATAAACCGAATGCTGTATTTGGGCCTTGAAAATTGTTTTGTATGAGAGGGAGGGAGGGATTTGATGTCTATGAGAGCACTGTACTTGTGAGTCATTTCTGTAAGCCTTGGTCATGATTAAGGAACACTGTATATGTTTGACTGAACTTCTTAATTGTAGGGACTTGCGTGGAATCCACTTGAAAAAGCTATGGGAAGTTTCAAGGGACAATCAATAGAAGATATGCTACGCCAGCAGATTGAAAAACAAGAATTTTATGATGGAGGCAGCGAAAAAAATCCACCAAGTGGTGGTGGGGGTGGGGGTGGGGGTGGGGGTGGGGGTGGTTCTGGAGAATCTGAGGATGAAGGTCTTGTTGGAATCATTGATGAAACCATGCAAGTGATATTAGCTACTATTGGCTTTATCTTTCTGGTAATAATATCTTTCTTTTCCTCTGCTTTGGTGCATATGGTCGCTCAAGGCATTGTTTTTTTTCAACTCAATGTTTCAATTTGCAAGTTTTTGAGCATATTTATCTCTCATGGAATAGAGAGTTGCCATAAAAGGTTATTGAAATAGACTAACATCATTTCAGCTAGTTACTAGCCCAAAACTGAACTAATAGTATTTATTTACTAGCTACTGATTCTCGGCTGTTTGCTGCTTTTGTGTGTCTGTGTAAAACAAAAGTGATTGGCAGTAGTGTTATTTCTAATGCAGCGAGGAATGGAGGTTTTTCTACCTGGAAAACCTTCATTCTTTGTTTCTAAATGATCACTGAAAATCTCCCCTGCTTGAAAATGCAACCTAGTCTCTTTTTGTTTTTATTGGAAGACATTTTTATATATTTTTAATTCCAAAAATATTTGCCTCTGTTGGCTTGTGTGTGCAGCTATGTTTTTCTTTTACTCTTGCAAGCCACAGCCCTATGATAAATCTCTATTCCTTCGAAGGTTTTCATGTTTTATATTACATTGTATCACCTGAAATGGTTTGAAGCATGGTCGCTTCAGTTGTCTACTAGAAATACTTGTGTTGCACCGCATTTAACTTTTTTAGCCCAATTACTGCAGTATGTCTACATTATCAGTGGCGAGGAGCTGACTCGACTAGGGAAAGATTATCTCAAGTTTCTCTTTGGAAAAGGCAAAAGTGTTCGTTTGAAGAGAGCCATGAACAAGTGGAAAAGATTCTTCCAGTCGTGGAATGAGATGAAGGAAAAGGATCCATTTTGGTTGGAAAAGGAGATTATCAACACCCGGACATGGTTTGACAGCCCAGAAAAATACAAGGAGATCTTCAGGTCTGTTTGATCCTCTAATGGCAACAGTAATCTAAGCCCTGCTGGTATCAATTTTCTGGTCCGTACTTGGCATTATTGGTTCTACATTGGAGCTAGCAAGACGTTCCAGATCCCATGACGTAAAAGACCATTGATGTAAGCCACAAGGGGCTTGATGCCAGATTGTGGGTTAGTAGCTTTCAGTTTTGTATAAGATTTGAAATATGAGATCAGGGGAACACTAAATTACTGGAACTGTTAATTGATTTTGAATGAAGCGAATGACTTTGTAGTCCTTGAGTTGCAGTGTGACCTTTCCTTTTGATATTTGAGTTTTATCATCCAAGACCATAGAGTAGATAAAAGCATCCTTTTCTAGGTCATGCATGCTCAAGCTAGCGACTTGGGTAGATTATCTGCTGGGATCTAAACTCCGATCATAATAGTAAGATATGTTGTCTCCTAATTACTGCCAACTAGAGTCCAACACGTCTTCAGCAACAAAATGGAGGTAGACGTTCTTTATCCCAAATCCAACCCCTCCCCTTCAATATACTGCTATTTGCTAACAACTCACCCCAATCCTTATGTTGAAACCTTCAAAAATATTTTTTTTTATACGACACGAAAAGTATAATATAAATTTTATAAAAAATATAATATAAATTATAAAAAAATATAATATAAACTTGGATTATAAATTCAAATCATAAAATTATAAGTAATTTTTTTAACCGATTATATATTAATAATTATAGTTAAGAAATTAAATTACATTAAAATCTGATAAAATAAGTTAACAATATTATAATCAATGAATAATCTAAATAAAATAAGAGAGATATTATGAATCAATAAATTAATGACATGAAGAAATAAAAAGTCTTAGAACAAAACTTCTCAATACAGAAAAATCACTGAAAGGTAGAAAGCACACATAAAACTTATGACAACCTGGTAGTTCCCATCATAATAAGTCTTGATAGACCTCTTTTAGGTTGCAAGCTAATGAGTTTAAATTAGTAATTAACTAATATAAATTCAATAATGAAATAAACCTCCAACTAATGTCTAATGCGCTAGAAAAAATTCAAATTAAAAATAATTATTTTTTAAAAAATAGAATAATAAAAAAAAATCTTCATATTAAAATTCCTCCATGTAGCTTGAATCTTTAATTTTTGAATATTCTTGGTAGATTTGAGTCCTGATTTCAAACATGTCGTTCTATCTCGTTTGAATAAATTATTGGGCCTACGATATATAGTTGGAAAGTTTTAAATGTCTAGTTTCTATCCCAACTTTAATCGAAACAAAATTTCACCAGTAACTCTAGATATGTCCCAAATAGTACACAAAGATCTTATTTGACATATTTAATAATATTAGTTTACTAACTTTGACCATCTAAAATATTATTTTTCTAACTCCATTTGACCTGAAAATTTACCACAATATATTTTCATGTATCTAATATTTCCCTGTAAAATTTTAGTTTTATCCAATATATAGTTTGAAAGATATGTTCAATCTCGCAAAACTAGTCAACAGATATTTTAAGGCAAAAGAAGGACCTGACTTGGTTCATATCACAAATTTAGTAAACTCGTAAAATCAGATCGAGTTTACCGATTTTGCACGAGTTAAGTCTGATTTTACTAGTTTTTAGTTTTTAGTTCGATTTAGCATGTTAGATACATGTTGACTCGTAAAATCGTAATTAAATCGTGATTTTAACAACCTTAGTTGAAACATTATTATACATTATTATAACTATAACTAAATATACTAACAGCGTGTTTTGAACTGTGTCAAACACTGTTCAAGCACTCACAAAGAACCATGGAATGAAGTATTGTTATTGTAATTTTTTTCACTTTGGTCCCTTAACTTTTTTTATTAGGTCCTCTTGTTGTAAAATTAGCACCCAATTGCATCAATTATATTGGCTAAAAACAAAATTGAAAGACAAGGGATCAACTTAGAAAAGGCGTCGAAAATGAGTTATGTTTAAGTCGGCGTAAAAATTACACTTCTAATTTATAAAATTAGACCTCTTTGGTCCCTTATGTTTCTAAATTCAATTTTGATACACAACCTCATTTTTATTGTTTTTAAGTTCCTGGTTTTTTAAAGAGAAATTTTCACCAGATTCTGGCATAGGGAGAGAAAGTCATCATTTTTGCATATTTCAACCATCAAATTAGTTGATATTTGTGTCCACAGGTTTCATTTGATAAAAGAAGTTGAGTGGTGGCTGTCTCAAACCTCGATATTACCTAAAAAAATAGATCAAGGTCGAGGAAGAAAAAACTAACCCGATTTGATTTCATGTTTTGAGGTCGTGTTTGGAGTTTTTTAGATTGATAAATTGATTTCTAAGTGTTGTGATAGTGTTTATAAGGTGTTTTATGGTTAAAATGAGTTGAAAAAAAAAAGAATTTTAAGCAAAAATATCTCTGCCCTGATTTTTCCGACCACCATTGTGCTAGTCGGATTTTGGGCAAATAGGCGACAAGTCGCCTGATTTATTTATTTCATAAAAATGTCGTCTACCCCTTTAAAATATTAAAAATTATATAGGGCCTCAGCGTGCGGGCCCGAGCCACCAGGCCCAAGCCCCAAGCCTTTTTTTTTCATATGCCCAGACACACTAGGCCGTTAGTCCGTGCACCTAGGCTTTTATGGGTTTTGTTTTTGCAATTCATTTGAGTCTATATTTAGGTGCAACATAAATTTATTAAAAAAATATTATTAGACCTCGTTGAGCCTTTAGCATGAATTGATGATTCAACGGGTCGTGACACAACATGTAGGACTTTTTTTTATGAATTCTCCCCTGAATTAAAAATAAAATAAAATTAACCATTTCTTATCATTGATTTTGTTTTTCAACTTCAAATTAATAAAACAATAATTTTATCATTTTTTATAACTTAGCTTAAAAACACTATGCTCGATTGGGATCATATTTTGACCTAAGTTCTATTTTTTATTATTATTAAAGCTAACTAAGATCAATATAATATGATATATTTTTAACGTTTTAACTTCAATTCTTTCATAACTCTTTTATATGCTTCTAGATTTAGTCTGATTTGTGATCAATTAAGACTCAATAAAGGTCCATCTGAGAAGAGAATGAGGGAAGGAAAAAGAAAGATAAATTATCTAGTTAGGTTAACTCATTATGGTCATGTTCATTATCCAAGTTGTAAATTTCATGTGTTAACCCGGGTCGATACAATTTGTTTTTATTTTTTCATTTCACTCCCTCATTTTTTTCTTGTTTAATCCTTTGGCAATTCTTTATTTTCACGTTTAAGCTAGAATTAAACAAGACTAGAATGACATATAAGTTTTTAAAAAAAAAAAATCAGATCACCATTTTAGTTAAGCAATCAGTTTGCTATTTGTTTCCTTAGTCAAACAAGTCACACCAACTTTTTTTCATTTTATTAGTGTTTATGATGGTCAATTAATTTATTTGATATACTAATCGAGTTTTTAATCATCATTTTAAATATTTCATTGTATATAGGAAAAATAACACCGTTTATATTTTTTATCCGATTCGCAGCAAAATGTGAACCCAAAGCCTAGTAATATCCTAAAACCCCTCGACATTTCATGTTAGCAGTGAACAATGAAATGTCAATGCATTTTACATTATAGTCCTAAAAAATAAAAAAAATTATGAGTTTGCTTTGTTGACTTGGGTGGTTTTTTTATGTTTTTTTTCATCCTTCAACATTGAGCTGATTGTGAATTGAGCCTCAAAATTTATTTCGATGTATTTTTTTTGGAGTTATCTCAATTTCATAACCTAGGTTTAGAAAGTTAATCTAAATCAACTCAGCTTATTTTTTAATTTAAATTAGTTTTCAATTTCATACTTTAACATTGAATTGATTAAAAATTGCAGTTAATAATTTATTTTTTAATGTTTTTTCTATAAAATTATCAGGGTTTCATAACTTGAATAATAAAATTAGTAAATTAACCTGAATTAATCCAATCGATTTAATATATTATCATTTCAACAGTGAAGCTCACAGAAAAATTGCTATGAATAACAGCACATACATTCTGCCAAATTGGTGAAATTCGAACACATCTTTTGCTTGCCAACTGATTGCTTTCTCTGCCCTCTACAGGTTGCACCATTCAAAGGATTACGGAGAGTAACATTTATAAACAGTGCCCCTAAGTCCTCTTCTGGAAAGATTTAAAGAGGAGAAATGATTGAAAGGGTTCGATCCAAGAAGTAAGATACCAAGATGAAACACTCCCGCATTCCATTGTTGCCACTTTCCTGTGGCTGCTGCAGTTAGTGTTGTTGGGCCTTTAAAAATGGGGCTTGTTGCCTCTTTTCTGTGGCTACTGCAGCTATTGTTGTTGGGCCTTTAAATATGGGGCTTTCGCTCCTTTCTTTTTCACACGTTGCTTATTGCAGGTGGTCTAAACCATCTTCAATAAATGACTGAAAGTTGCTATGAAAACTCATGAATCTTCAGGATCAGAAATGAACTGGCAAGTTGGGATCAAATGATTGTGACCAAGTCACACATGCTAATGCTCTAAAATTTAGAGCTTGTTGCTTGCGTTTTATCTTAAAAATTGCTGTGTTCGGGGTATCGAGTAGGGAGGTCTTTTTGTTGCACAATCATGCAAAAGCAAACTGGCAAATTATGAGCTTAGAGAAAAGAGACAGGGTTTTGGGAATGTCAAGTTTCCTTTCCATGGTACTGAGTGCTCTGAATGCTGGTGGCATAAAATATCCCAGAATTATGTTATCTCAGCCATGCTCCAGTGAGGTTAATTATATTGCTTAGGAAGAAATCTCTTCAACCTTGAGAGCTGAAATCTGTTTGATATTCTCGACGAATATAAACTGAATGAAACTTGAGTTGGAGAGCCCTTAGTCCTCTTCATCATCCGCTTAAAAACTCTCTTTTTCTAGACCATACATTTTCAAGATAAATAAAACAAGAAAATATTCAAAATAAAAATAAAAAACCAGGCATGATAATTGATTTTGTGCGAGGGAAGCATATATCTTTGACTTGAAAACGGCTTGCTAGTACACTGGCCTTGCTTTTAGCAGGCACACATTATGCTCTGACATTGAGCATAACCTCGGCTTCCCTACAATCTACCAGCATTCTCAGCAGCAGCGAGCCAGCAGCAGAAGGTGAAGAGAAGAGTCCGAAAATTCATTCATTAAACATGCTAGAGAGGGCCCGTTAGAAAAGCTAAAGTTTCGTCACATTTCTCGGACTTTGCTCCTTTAGTAATTTTTTTTCCGCTTTGCCAATTGCATGCTTACAGCTTAAAATGCCTACTGGACTGACTCGCCTCTCTGCTTTTATTTTTTGTCCTTCTGCCTTTATTTTGTCCTCCCCATTCTTTTTGACTCCACCTCAATAAGTAGTTCCTTTTCCTCCTACTCCTAAGAAGCTTTCTTGTAGCCATTACATTTGAGAGTACTTTACTTGATACAGCAGAGTAGAAGGATGCCTTGTGGAGATGCTACAAAACATCCTCGAATGTTTATTTTAATGATGGAGGGTTTGAATGGCTAAAGAATGGAGCTCGATGGCCAATTGTGCACCGAATTCGTGCAAGAACCTAAACCCAAAATGACAACCTTACATTTCAAAAAAGCAACGGAAGAGGAAAACATTGAGGATTTAGACACATTATGCTATTAACTGCTATAGCGTCTTTGTTATTTTACCCTTCTTAAAAAAATAATGTTAGGGTGTTTATATCTTTTTATATGGACAATTGATCATTATTAAATTAATTAGGGGTATGATTGTTATTTTTATTTTTTAAACACGTTGAAATTATTAATTTATTTTTAAAAGCAAAATTCTTGAAAATAT
>Ga0325403_1003401_pt1 | contig 14515 bp, 4 predicted proteins | sample PopdelMetagenome_19_FD_205665 | JGI IMG/M metagenome (GOLD analysis project Ga0325403, IMG submission 205665) | Populus deltoides microbial communities from Bellville, Georgia, United States - Xylem-PdKOR-R4 | ecosystem: Host-associated > Plants > Phyllosphere > Stem > Wood/Secondary xylem...
TCTTGAGTGTGTGTGAGTGTATATATATACCATATATCACATGTATTTCTTACAAAGAATAGGGTTGCAGACCTGTTGTGTGCTCTATTTGTAGTCGTTCTCTCTATTTGAAAGAGAAATCATGGAGAATAGAGAGAGAAATCATGGAGGACAACGCTTTCCTATGAAATTGTGCAGCTAATCAGCAAGAGGGGATAAGCCGTGAATAGTTGTGTTTTGTTTTTGTGTTTTAAAAATATTTTTAAAAAAAATTAAAAAATTTATTTTTTTAACTTTAAATTAATATTTTTTTGTGTTTTTAAATCATTTTAATATGCTAATTTTAAAAATAATTTTTATAAAATAAATAAATATTATTTTGATATATTTTCAAGAGAAAAACATTTTAAAAAGTTGCACTAATGACTTCTAAACTGATGAAAATCATGTTTGTATTGTGGTAGTGTTTTTTTTTTTTCTTGAAAATATATTAAAATAATTATTTTTTAATTTATTTTTAATATTAGAGGATCAAAATGATTTGAAAATACTAAAAAAATAAATTTAAAATAAATAAATAATATCTTTTAAAAAATATATTTTAAAAACACAAAAACAAACGAGTTTTAAGGGAATATTTGAGAGTGTGGTGATAGTTGCTTTTCAAAATGTTTATTCACTTGAAAATGTATCAAAATAATATTTTTTATTTAAACGAATATTTTTAATATCAGTATATCAAAATAATCTAAAAATATAAAAATAAATTAATTTTAAACAAATTAAAAAATTTAAATTTTTTTAAAAAAAATACAAAACATAAAATCTATCATAATCTTGAAAATAACAAGAGTATCCAGGGCAGTGCTTGTGTCCTTAGAAATTGGTAGACGTGCCAGCTTTTTATGTTTTTCTATCTCGTTGGCCCAATATGAGAGTCTTTACCTGATTGAGCCATGTGACCCAACAAGTCGTGCAGCTGCCGATTGGGCAGCTGTTTGGGTTGGGGCCCAAAACGTTGTCCAGTTGCTCTATTAGGCAGCTATCCGGTTAGGCTAGGCCCATAACTTATCCAATAGAGCATTTGCTGGTTTGGGCCAAACCCAACATCTGTCCAATCATAACCGTCCAATTTGTTTTTTCATCTTGTATAAATAACTCGTACAAGATTTTATAAAATAAACTGTGTTAATGTGTAGCCCAAAAAAAAATTATTTTTATAAAATAAATTATAAAAAAATATATGTTAATGCTGTAGATGTCATTTACCGGTGCAACTAAATCGAGCCTAGATATAGTTTATATATTTCAAAAGCAATAAATATTTTATAATATTAAATAAACTCTAAGTTTACCTTGAGTCATATATATTATTACCTAGAAGGGAAAAAAAAACACATAGATTAATATAGTGTTTATTATTCTGATAATGATTATTTTTTAAAGTATTTTTTGTTTAAAAATATATTAAAATAATATATTTTTTTATTTTTTAAAATTTATTTTTAACATAGTATATTAAAATAATAAAAAAATATTAAAATAAATTAATTTAAAATAATAAAAAAAATCTTTAAAAAGTGTGGCCACACATACGTGTGAAACACTCCCTAGTCCCTAAAGCAAATCACAATATGATAAAATTAAGAACGTAGAACCGTGATAAATATCATTAGCATGAATTTGAATCAAGAATACATGTTAGGATAATCCGGTTTTAAATCTATAATAATAATAATAATAAATAAGTAAATAAAATCTACGAGGATCTGATCACCTTTATTCAAAACAACAAATCAAATAAAGATATGAATTTGAAGATCCGGATGTAAGACAGAATAACTAGAAAAACAAGAGGAAAATGAGAGGGAAAATGAAGAGGAAGAGGAAGAGGAAGAATAGAGAAGATGAAGGAAATGCAAGGCAGCTGCTGCCGGTGAGGACTGCCGGAAGCAGAAGGAATTTTGAACGAGAGGATTATTTAGAATTAATATTAAAAGTCCTTTACCAAAAAATTTAACATTTTAAAAGTCTCATTACTGCTAGGATTATTATAAAAAAGTATTAAAAACATTTTGAATATAAAATGAGTTTTTGTAATATTTTTTAAAACTTAAGAGAAGCTTTTGTTAAATTCTAAATAGAATCCACCTATTTTTCACGATCAATTTCTAACAATCTTTAAATAGAAACAATTAAATAATTGTTATTAAACTCAATACTTGCCTGCTCAAGACGTAGTTTGGAATGGATATTATGTTAAACTAGATTAGAAATTAATCCTATTAAATTTAATAAATTCAACAAATCAATTTACAACCTGGTTAAAATTTTGGTAGGACTTGGTTCGTTTATTTTAAAAAAATTAAAATGATATTATATTAATTTTTTAAATAATAAAATAATAATATTTTAAATTGATATATGTTAATTAAAAGAGTAAAAGTGACCCGCCTAATCCACTATCCGAACCACATTGAGTCTTGTAACTTTTTAAATTAACTTACTTTAAATAAAGATATTAAGTTGAGGGATCGAAATGAATTCTTAGCACATAATATTAACAAGAAAAGGTCATGTAAAACCATAGGTGTGTAAGAGTTTGGAACCAGGGGTAAGTATTTGAGGCTTAAATTAGTTGAATTACACAGCCATCTTAGTAATATATATATATATATATATATATAAGAAAAGTTCTGTAACCCTCGACGGAACTCATTTTCTCACTCTTTCTGGTTTTCCCATCTTCACTTCTAAAAAAAAAAAAAAAAAAACCCTCGAACAAATCACACTCATCGAGTCAACTCAGTTGAAGAGAGCAAAAACAACCCAAAAATGGCAATAATTTCTGATTACGAAGAAGACCAAAACGACAAAAAATCATCACCGTCGTCATCCTGTACTTCTCCCAAGACGCCGATGTTTACGGCAGCATTTAATCCACAAGACCCCATAAGGATTGTGGAGACGGTTCTTGATTTCTTGGGGAAAGAGAGTAATTTTCTTGAGAAGGACACGGCGGAGAAGGAGATCTTTGCTGTGGTGAAGAGGGCAGTGGAGGAGAAGAAGAGGAAGAAGGCGGAGGAAGAAGCGAAGGTGAAGGAGGAGAACAAGAGCTTGAAGAAGGAGGAGGTGAAGGCAAATGAGGAGAAAGTGGAGGAGGGAGAGAATAAAGAGCAGAGTGCAAAGAGAGGTAAAATAAAAACGAGTTTTGTTTAATTTTGCGTTTCTTGTTTTTGTTTTGGTTTTTTTTATTGGTTTATCTGTTAAAGTTTGTAAATTTGTTATGTCTTGTTTTCTTTGAAGTAGTAAAATATTGAAATGTAGGAGATTTGGAATTGTTGGGAGGGTAAAGTCTGAGCTTTTTGGTATTTTTCTAATGGGGTTTAAGATTTTGAAGGAGAAGGGTTGTTCCTGTTGTGAATGTAGTGAGTTTTGGTATTTACCTATGTTTGGATAGGAAGCCAATGATTGAATTGAAGGGAAAAAAGACTAGGGTTTGAACCATTTGTTTTGGATAAGTTTTGTAATTCAACTTCTTTGAAGTAGTCGATTGTTCAGTTCTGTTCTTTGTGAATTTGCTTGGCTGTGATGGTTGTTAAATTGCTTAATTGTCCGTTACTAATTTCAATTGTGATTTTTTTGTTTGTAATTAAATGATATTTTGCTGAACATGGAAGGGTTAAGGTTTGACATTTGGTTTTTGAAATTTGTTAAATCTTGAATAAAGTTTTAAATTTTATGTGATGAGAACTACATGGGATGATGAAAGTGTCCGTTTACAAGGAAGGTGTTGTAGTTGATGAAAATGGTGGATAGATATTGTAATAGGAGTTTGTTGATAAATTAACTTAACTGCAACCTTTTTCCTTGCAATCCAGATGTATGTTTTATCTAAGACTTCATGCAAGTCTATGCGTGGTGGGTATTTAGGCTCTAGCTTTGAGTTTGTAGTTCTATATAGCTTTGGAATGAATGACAGGATTTGCATTTTTCAATTACATGCTTAAGCGAGCATATGCACCCAATTGGCTGATGAACCATTTAAGTGAATTGCTTCAAATATCCAGGACTTCCATGCTAAATGCAGATGAGCATGTTGGACATTTGTCTTATTGATATCTATGAAGTTTGAAGGAAATGTGTCCATTGCTCTCTTTACTTACTTCTTTCTTGCTGCTTCTTGATTATAATGGGCAGTTCCAAATAAGGGAAATGGTCTTGATCTGGAGAAATATTTCTGGACACAGACCTTGCAAGAGGTTAATATACAAGTTCCAGTCCCTTCTGGAACAAAATCAAGATTTGTTGTATGTGACATAAAGAAAAACCATCTAAAAGTTGGACTCAAGGGTCTGCCCCCAATAATTGAGGTAAGTTTGCATGCTCACGTGTCTGTTCTTTTATGAATTGTCCCCTGGTGAACTATCTTCGGTTTGTTCAGGTATTTTTCTGTCATAACACTCTGTATTCCAATACTTGCAGGGAGAGCCTTATAAGCCTGTCAAGGTTGATGATTGTTACTGGAGCATAGGTATGCTAACTACACCAGTTACTGAATTTACTAATGGAATAATCTTCATGGCTAAAGACAATATTTGAAAATTCTTTGCAAAAACTGAAGTAAAGAATTGAGCATTTTTCTTTTGATGCATTGTTTTCAATTTTGTTACCCCATCAAGAACCGTCAGATAAATGTGAGTAACTCATCATATATACCATTTACATCACCAGAGGACCAGAATACCATCTCAATCCTTTTGACAAAGCATGACCAAATGGATTGGTGGAAATCTTTGGTGAAAGGAGATCCAGAAATTGATACTCAGAAAGTTGAACCTGAAAACAGCAAGCTATCTGATCTGGATGCTGAAACACGGCAAACTGTTGAAAAGATGATGGTAAATTTCTGTGCCTCTTCCATTCTTGATGGTGCTTTGGTCCTTAGTTCTTCCATCTTGATTAACGTAGTTTAGGTTCTTATAGTTGCTTAATTGACATGCAATCTGGTTGTGTTTGTCCATCCTCTTGGTTGGTAGTTGTGAAAATTTGACGTTGTTAGTTTTTGTGATTTCTGATGTTTCAATTTCCTCTTTCTTCTGTGTAGTTTGATCAGAGACAGAAGAAGATGGGCCTTCCAACCAGTGATGAGATGCAGAAACAGGAGATTCTGAAGAAGTTCATGGCTGAGGTGAAACCACAATTCTCTTGAACTGCCCTTCATTGCACCCGTAGTTTTCACTCGACCTCTTGCATCACTTCATTGGCTAACCTGTCATTTGATTTTGATTCGTTGCAGCATCCGGAGATGGATTTCTCAAAGGCGAAGATAGCATAAAATGGGAGTTTTTGTGTCTGCTGTTTTGAAATTGGGCCGAGGTGTCTCCTTTGATCTAGTGTATTGATCTAGTGTATTTCTTCTTGGTGGGCTTGAATGGTTGAACCCACGTTAATAACTTTAACAGTTCTCTTTTGGTGGGCTTGAAATGGCTGATCGATACATCTTCATAGCAAGTTTGTAAGTGTTTTTTTGTCGAGGCTTAAAAAATCTGGACTGGCAAGCTTTTCAGAGCTGGATATAGTAAAATTCACCTTTTTCATGCCCTTTTTTTCTTCCACGAAGCTTCCTTCTGTTTTTGCTTTATTTGTGTAAATTCTCAGCGTGAGCAACTTCAGTGGAAAAATGTCCCCCCTCCAAGTGCACGCGGTAGAGAAGTGCCTCTGCACGATTATTGATTAACGGGGCACTCTTCCTCTTCTTTCTTGTATGACAGGTTTGGAATTTGGACTTTAGAGTCGTGCTCTGTATCTCGTGAACCCTTCCTTCAGTGAGTGTTGTAGCTGCAATGGACTGGGGTCGTTGTGCCCTAGCAACAATGCAAACACACGCACATACAAGAATGAATCTGAAATGAGAATACGATCAACCCTTTCAAAGTTTTAAGAGTTCGTTTAGTTTAGTTATGCGGTGCATATAAAAAAGCATTACGTTTTTGAGTTTTTCATGTGAAACGCAATTTATACAGTGGAAGCACAGCATTGTTCGAAGGAAGTGGATGTGCATGTGTGCGAGGTGTTAATAAACTATTGCTGATGATATTCATTTCTTTTTACATGCTACTCTGTCTCGCCTTCTCCTATTTGTTCTCCAAATCTCCTTTTCGATATCCACATCATAGAGGGTCATTTTTAATGGCAAAAGAGCCACTTATACTTTATTTACCTCACCATCTTCTCTGATTTTCTGTGATGCCATCCAGTCAAACAACTCAATGGACCTCAAAGTTATAAAATTGCTCTGTTTTCCAAGTGAGTAGGATTCAATTCCAAATTGCTCAAAACAACATTAAGTGACTTGACTAGCTGAATTGTTTAGCTCCTGCTTGATGAATTACTCCATGACTGGTATACATGTGATGAGCAACTTTATGATTATTGAAAGAGCAGGTGGCATTCGAGTTTGCAGGTATTTATTTTGTGCTCTGGTTTTCTGGCTTTTGTTTTACCAAAAAAAAACAATTCTGCTTGTTTCAAGAACCTAAATCCTAGTGTGCCCTGGGGAATGTCAAATGCCTTATTCATGTATAATTTCCTCTAGCAAAGGCTTTTGCCGAGGGAGAACTTGAATTTGAATCAAGTATTTGAGTATATTACATTCTTATTAAACTCAGTTTAATCTGGCAGTCAATCTAATGATTCGTTGAATTGAGACATGATAGACTTGGTCTATTTTTCTAAAAGAAATAAGAAAACACCTTTTGATAATTTGTTTTAATTTTTAAAATAAGAGATTTTAAAACAATACTATTTTAAATTGGATCCATTATATATAAAGCTAAAAAATATCAGACTTTCGTTGTCCATGCACTCATAATTTACTATGCTTTGTACAATAAATTTGCTATTTTACCCCCTCCCTACAAAAACAACATGATTTGCTAGGAGGGTAGTTCGGTCTTTTCATAAGGGTTCAAATGTCATCGCCAAATTCATAAGGGTCATTATAGTCATCTCATATTCTTATTGCACAATAAAAATACTAAATTACTCTTAGAAGTTATTTTCATTTAATTACTTTAAGGGGTATTTTTGGTTTTTTATATTTTTCTAAAAATCAAAATGACTAAATTACCCTTGATATCAAATTTCCTAAGCTTTGGGTTCTAGGGTGTTTTTGTCATTTCCTACAGGTTTTTTTGTCATTATTAGGTTGGGCTAGAGACAATTCATTCTTTCACCATTTTTAAAAATTATTGAAAGATACAAGTTTGAAGCATTGCGTGAGTCGTTCAATGGAATAATATCAGCTTCCATTGCAGCGTTTAAAGCTTCACGACGCCCTTTTCCATATCAAGCGGCGTGTGTGGTGTTTTGAATGACGGTTTGTCATCGACAATCTCTTTCTTTTCTTTCTCTCTTCTCTCTCTCCTCCTCATTGAATTTTGTGTTGGCCATAAAAAAAATCAACTTCATCCTTTTATTTTATGACATTTCATATTTGGCCATCAATGTTTTGATTTCTAAGCTTGATTATTACTCATTTTACCAAATTTAATTTTGTTTTTAATTTCATCATTTGATTCATAACTTTGATTTTTAATTTCTTCAAGTTTGGTTCTCATTCTCTTTATTTTTATTTTTTATTTTGATTCTTTTGTAAATTTGATTTTTCTTTTCAATTTTACCCTTCAATTCAAAGTTTTATAATATTTAATGTTAGGCCCTCAATATTTTGATTTCAAATTTTGATTTTTAGCTCTTTTATCAAATTTTAACTTGTTTTCAATTTCATCATTGGATCCATAATCTTAGTTTTTTATTTTTTTTAAATTTGGTCCTCATTCTCTTGATTTTTATTTTTTGTTTCGAATTTTTTAGGTAATTTGATTTTTCTTTTTAATTTTATCATTCAATTCAAAGTTTGATGATATTTAAGGTTAGGGGCCCTCAATGTTTCGATTTTAAATTTTGATTATTAATCCTTTTATTAAATTTTAATTTGTTTTCAATATCATTTTTGGAGCCATAATTTGGTAGTCATTATCTTTATTTTTATTTTTTTTTGTTTTGGATTATTATATTAATATCATTTTTCTTTTTTATTTTGCCATTTAATTCAAAATTTTAGATTGTCTTCTCATTTTTCAAGAGTCAACTGGAAGTTGATCCGGGACAAATACATGATCACATGTTAGGTGAGGTGACCCGAATTCACTCAAGTCAAATAAATTTTTTTATTTTATAAAAAAATTAAAGGAAAAACATAAAGGAAAATAGTCAACGATATTTTTTACCTGATTTTGACTAGATTTGCTACGGATTGACAAGATCACGAGTCAACCTGTTTTTTTAATTGTTTCACATCGGGTCAATTCTTCCCAAATTTCTTTTAAAACCTGGCTCGTCTTAAGCCTCGAGTCACCCAAGTCATGGGTCAACCCATCTTAAGCCTCGGGTCACCGGATTATTCTGTTCGCATGACGTCGCTCGTGAGTTTTGACGACCCCACTTGAATTTGTTGTTTCTTTGTTTTTTTTAGATTTTTTTTTGTTAACTTAATTTTTCATAGATTTAGTCCTTACATATTTTGATTTATGAGAATTGACAATTAGTAATTTATTTCAATCTTTTTTTATGATATCGAGTCCATCATGTTTTTATTTTTAAAAAAATATACTAACAACATTTAGATATTAATTTTTTACATTATAGAGAATTTGTCCCGGCCGCAACAAAGTGCTAGATACCTATCTTGTCTAATCTATAACTCGAATTTTGAGCCGGACAGCTGCCGAAATATGTTTTTATAAATACGCTGTACTGGAGGAAGAGGACAGTTGATGTCGAAGGTGATGTCATTGAGCCATTGTTCTTGAACTGTTGACAAGACAATCAAGGGCTCGCGGTGGAGGAAGTGGGGTGGTGTCTCCATGGTGGGAAGCCCACCAGTGTAATAATAAGGAATGAAACGACAAATTTGGAAGTGAAACAAAGCAAACACTTCAATTTCAAGACTGTTCATAAGGCAACAGCAGAACGACACGTGATTGTATAAAGCCAGCCAATTCCCTCTCAAGATGCCCCTTTCCATAAAAAGGCAGTGGAGTCTGATGATGTTCCATCCATGTTGTCCTATACCGGGGTAGGTCCTTGCTGCCGAAGGCCTTATTCATTCCAGAACCTGCACTTTCACAAAGGCCTGAGAGAGATTCGTGGAGTTTTGCGCAACATGCAGTGTTCATCTGCGATCCATCTCTGTCCAAGTTTTTATTGTCTGATAAGGAAACCTACATCCATTTTAGACGTGTAATCATGCTTTGAAACTGATCTAAGCATACGAATGAGGGGATCGTCGTCTTGATTTTGTAGCTTGAAAGCTGCTGCTGCATATACTTTTATGGGATTGATGGATCATGCTTAGCCATGTTCCCCAGATTTAATTTGCAGAAGAAGACTGCAGGGATGGTTTTTGTAGCATGTTTTGACAATATATAAGTTTAAACGCGTGAATTTAATTTACTTACCTCAAACAAAATATACCTATCCATCTTTTACTATGATTTCAAATCAATCTTTCTTATAATTTCCTCCATGAAACATCATTGTCGAACCAGCCATTATTTGTGGTTCTAGCTCAATGTCTGTTGATAGTTATGAACTATAAGAAAACAAATGTTTTGCAATAATTTTGATCCATTATATCTAATAATTCATGATTGTGAATCAGCCACTTGACTAATGGAATGCACTTCAAGTTGATATATATATATTTTGTGTTAATCATATTGATTAAACTTTACCAAACACAAGATTCAAATCAAGATACGATATATGATTTGAGTTAACTACTTAATTTTTAAAAAATAATAATTAAAACAAATTGTTTTAATTTTTTTTTAAAATGAATTAGTTTTTAACATGGTTAACTCTTTTATTTATTTTTTTATGAAACTCCCATCAATTTAGATCTTGAATCTAACATGATATGATATTTTGATATAAAATTATCAATTTACCCGAGAAACCAAGATTCTCACCTTTGCTTGGTTTTTGGCATGAAGCAGCTATTTCCTTGATAAGCTTAATATATATTACTTGCAATGTTTTCCTTGGATTAATAAGATTCAAATGGAAATTCGAATTTTTTTTCATAAAAAAAAAAAAACCTATTTTTCAAAGATTTCCTCATCTTGTACGTAGAATATATACATATATAGAACTCAAAATATTTTCTTGGATGCATTTGTTTAATTGTCAAGAAATGCGAAAAATCCATCCCAATTTTCGTTGGCCACAAAATTAAGTAGATTTATTTTATTTGGTTATAAATATATATAACAAAGTCGTGGTTCCTTTTGTCATATTATAATTTTTTTTTTTATACATAGAGTACAAATCTATATCCATCAACTCGATCAAATTAGTTTGCTTCATCCTTCTGTCCTAACCGCAAAAAAAAACATACATACATCAATAAAGAATAATGACATAACGAATATACTTTTAATTTAATTAACAAAATTATCAGTCAAAGCTATATTTGTTTTTGATGCACTTTGTGTTTTATTTCAATTATAAAATTAAAATATTTAATTAACCAACTCACGTCATAATTTTATATATTTTATTAATTTTTAAAAAATTAAATTTTAAAAAAATATAATTTATAATTTTCCTTAATTTTTTTTTTAACTTTTTAACCGCAATCACACCATTCAATTTGCATGAACTCTAAAAGGCTATTTATTTATTTATTTATTTATGCAGAGCAAAGCTGGGGGACAATGAACTTATGATAAAGTATAAAATTTTAAAAGTGGCAACAAAAGGACACTTGTTGTCATTTCAGACGAGAAATGGCTTTGATTCTCCTTTATATAAATTTTACATTGTCTTGTCTCACGCATGATCCAGCACAGACGACAAGATGTCGAGACGCATACTCCAGCACTGAGCATGCCATGGATACTGCGGCCGGAGATGCTTTTCGTTAGGGGAAAAAAAAATAGATTGATTTATTTTAATTGGTTTTTATTGATCTTGATATTAAAATTATAAAAATGAATATTTAAAATATACTTATTTTATTTTATTTTTTATTCTAAGACATTTTAAAAATACCTAAATTACAATACTATACGATGCCCATGTGTTTGTATATAGTTTCTTTCATCATTTTTAAGGATGAGAGTGTTATCTCATGCTTAGATTTTGTATAATGAGCCTTTTTTTAAAAATCTAAGATAATATCAATAGAAAAAAAAATTATTTATCATCAAAATAGAGTTAAAATAGGTTTTTTATAAGTAAAAAAATATATATAAATAAATTGATTATACATTCAATTTCACTATTAGAGAATAATATAAATCATATTCTGAGATCTCACCTAACAGCTTAACCTATTAGGTTAAGATGGTTCTTTGACATGATATCAGAACCTTGATGACCAAGCGGTCACGAGTTTGAATCTCACCATCCCTATTTATTTGATAAAAATTAAGTACAAGGTAACGTGGACATGTGCAAATTTCAAGCTTATAATTTATATTATTCTCTAACATTCACAGATATATTTATTATTGTAATATTTATGTCAAAACTAAAACTTAAAATATTTTTATAAATACACAGCAATTGGATACATCATGTCATGTAGTGTTCAAATAATTTAGAGAAAGCATGTCCAGGTTCGCAACGCAGCAATTATTGGAGACAATTCCGATATGAAATGGCAAGCCACTTGCCCCCTTGAATGAATTCCAACTTGCTTAAAGTCCAAGTGGATCTCAAATAGACTGAACAAGTGTTGAACATGTCTTCGTCCAAATAAAAGCTTCCAAAACCTAGAATTTAACTTATTTGCACATGAAAAAGAAAAGGAGGGACACACCTTGAGCATGATTATAAGGCAGCTTTTCATTAATGTCATGGAAACATAAATGACGCAATTAATGGAGACATGTTTTTTTTTGTATTTTAAAAAATATTAAATTATTTTGAAATATATTTAATTTATACTTTTGTCTTTCTAATTAAACACATTTTTTTTCTTTTCTATATTTTTTTATTTATTATACAACAAAAATAAAAAAAACAACATATAATATCTATTTCTCAACCAATCAAATATTGAAGGGCAAATAAAAAAATTTAGCTACAACAAAATTAAACGTACCTATGTTACTTTTTTCATTCGCAACCCATAAAATTACGAATACAGGTTCAATTAAGAATCTCAATCAATTAAAATTAAAAAATAAAATTGAAAAAAAATTCTTAAATAAAAAACTTAGCAAAAAAATTGCCAATTCAATATGATAATCTATTATAAATCAAGTTGTGTATACAATGTTTTTCCTTCGTGTTTTAGATTTTTGTAATTCATAACTCTAGTTTAAATATAGAACTAAAGAAATCCTAAAAAAACACAATAAAAGACTATGATTTCAATTAAATAAGATTAATTTTTCAAATTCTTTACTAACATTGATATTTGTTGTTAATGTGGGTGCTGATCTGAATTTGAAAACTTCTTACCACTATTTTTACAAAGTTTTTATAATATTGAGTCTATATTTAATATTGTAGTGTAAAATACTTTTTAAAAGTACTTTTCAATTGAAAATACATCATGATAATATTTTTTCAACTTCTTTTTATTTTTAACATTAGTATATTAAAATCTTTTTAAAAAATTTAAAAATAAATTAATTTAATAGTTTTTATTCAAAAAATACTTAAAAAAAAAACAAGTTGTGATACAAAAACAAACATTCACTCAATGTAGTTTAAATCATTTGTATATTGATCATAACAAGATATTTTATTTAATAATCTAAAGCATATATTATTACAGAAGAATAATTTATCTAAATTTAAATTATAAATTCAAAGTCAAAAGTACATGTTATTGCAGAAGAAAAATTGAGAGAATGAACAATTTTTTTTACCACCTAACCTATTATTAGGGTTTGTACAATCAAATAACAATACAATGCATGTTGATTTGATTCAACTCGAGGATGTGTTTGTTATGGTTATTATTTAATTCTCATTCTTAGCAAAATAATTTTATTAATCCTTTTAGTTTAAAAAATCATAAATTAAATTCTTGTATTTTCATATTTTTTATAATTTAGTTTCTCTATTAGTTTTTAGCAACAATTTAATTGTTTTTTTCTCTAAAATATCCTTCATTTCTAGTCAAAATTCTCAATCTCATCTACCATAAACAAAACAAAATATGCATTTGAAAAGGATAATTTGAACTTTTAAAATATAATTAAAATTCAACTCTAGTTAAGGGATTAATATATAATTCTCAAAACTAGAAGGACTAAATTTTAAATTTATATAAAAAAAAGAACCTAACTTAGAATTTACTCATTTGTTATGGGACTAAATTGTACGCCCTCTTCTTTAGGTATAAGATTCTTTTTTATGATGTCCTAAAATCTAATATATGTAACTAAAAGGTTATTTAGGGTTTGAAATAGTGGTAAACCAATATATTAAAGTGCGCGAATTTTTTCTTTTTAATCTAAGGAACTCCAAATTTATAGTAGAAGCTTGAATACCTGCAAAAACAGTTCTAATCGAGGGGACTTAAAAATACTCCAATAATAAAATCAGTATATTTATGAGAAAGTTATCAAATGATTTAAGACAATAAATTATTTTAAAAAGCTTTAAATTCAAGAAACAAAGATATTTGTTCTTGATTTTTAAGTTGATTAATACTCTAAAATCTATGTATTTTTATCTAAAAATATAAAAAGTTATGAACTCTTTATCTGAATGGTTCAGGGGGTATTTATACCCTCGAACCTTGTCCTTTTTAGATAAAAGAATGACTGGAAAGTCCTCTGCTTTCATCGATATTAATGGAAGGTAAATATCTCTTACATATCATTAATATAGTAAATATGATAGGTTCTTTAAGAGACCTTATATACATCTGTAAATATAGAAAAATTATTATCTTAATATGAATTATTATTCTAGATGGAGAGACATGACAGTTTATCATGTTTTTAATACTTATATTGTAGAAGATCATCTAGTGTCAGACATATAGCCTTAGAACATGGTAATGTCCAAGTTCTTTAGACTTGATATGTTTGTCAGACCCACGTTTTCTTGGATTTGGTTGACTACCAGTTCAAGTTCTTTAGGTGTGACATGTTTGTCAGACCTACGCTACCTTGAGCTTGGCTGACTGCCTAGACCAAGTACTTTGGGTCTAGCATGTTCATCAAACTCATGTTTTCTTGAGCTTAGATGACTGTTAAGTTCAAGTACTTTGAGTGTGGCATGTTCATTATACCCATGTTATTTTGAACTTAGTTGATTATCATGCCTAAATATTTTGAGTCTGACATGTTTGTTAGACCCATTTTATTTAAGAAGATTTTTATAGATAAAAATATTAACCAAAAATTAACTCATCACTTTTATAAACACCTGATGATTATAATATTCATATAATTTAAAATTGTATTTTTACTATAGTATTAATGGAGATTTGATTCTT
>Ga0325403_1003407_pt1 | contig 14500 bp, 9 predicted proteins | sample PopdelMetagenome_19_FD_205665 | JGI IMG/M metagenome (GOLD analysis project Ga0325403, IMG submission 205665) | Populus deltoides microbial communities from Bellville, Georgia, United States - Xylem-PdKOR-R4 | ecosystem: Host-associated > Plants > Phyllosphere > Stem > Wood/Secondary xylem...
CAATAGTATACTTTTTCAAATCATTTATAGTAAAATTGTTTTTTAATTAAAAATACATAAAAATAATTGTTTTTAATATCATAACATTAAAATTATCGAAATATATCTATGAAAACATTTACCATGCAAAAACACTCGTCAAATCAGTAACTAAGTCAGCTAGTTTGTATAAATCAAGTTTCAAGTGAACAAGTTGACTCTTCAAGAAAAGAGTTGAATAAATATGATGAACCCGCATGGAAGTGTTTTACATTTTCATTTCAAAATAATCTGAAGTTTACCATATAAGCCTTTTAACGAGGGAGCGAGGATATGGTAATCATAAATATTTTGTTTAGTACATGTGGAAAATTAATGATAAATTACTAATATGAATGTTTAGCATTGAGCTTCAGATGAAGAAGAGGGATCTTCGGTAATCCTTGGGAACTTTTTTGGCAGGCTAAACACAGGATCATCACCGGCAAATCCTTGAAATGCCCTTCCTAAAGCATACCCGAGAGCCCTGGCCACAGGAACCGCCACTGCATTCCCAACTTGAATGTACCTGAATTAGGCGCCAAAAAAAAAATGAGTACCATAATTATTTGTCAAATTATGATTTCTACATTGTACAAGTGACGGCTAACAACTAACCCAAGCTAGGTTTACAAACCCAAACGACATAGTTTACTTAATAAAAAACTAAAAACCCGATTTAATTTTAAAAAAAATGATATTTAAAATAAATAAATAAAAAAAAGTATTGCTCAACCCCTTAAGGCTCGAGCCTTGAGCAAGGTGATAGAAGAGATGTTTAATAACTCTGTATCATTGCAGATATTCAAAACTTAATATGTTAATATTTAGAAAAACCACTAACCTTTCTTTAATAGGTCCACAGAGCTGGTAATAATCAGGAAATCCTTGTAATCTTGCGTTCTCTCTAATTGTTAACACTCGATCTTGCTCAGGATGCATGATTGCCTGATTATGAGGCTCAGCACGGGTCACAACTGTTGGGACAGTTTCATCCCACCATAAACGAGCAAATGGCCTGTTTCACAGGCTCATAATATTTATTAAACCCGGAAAAAAAAAAAAAAAAAAACCTTGCTGAACAAAACACATAATGGCCAGATCCTTACTTGGAAGAACTTCCATTGACAAAAGTCATCGCATAATCAGGAACCTACAATACCAACAAGTCAAAGTAATATGAACAATGAGAATACATAAGAAGATTTATATAAAGATAAGTAGAAAGTATCCAAAATACCAAGGGTTTTCCTGAGCTCAAGTATTGCCTTGGAACTTCCGGATCCCACTCCACCTTCTTATCAGGTCTTACTCGGACACCAGGTAAATCCCTAAAATTTCCTCCCTGATCAAACAAAAATTTGTCATTAAATAAATGACACAATGATGTAACAGTAATTTGATTAAAAATAAATAAATAAATGTTAAAGAATACCTTTCTCTTTGGGATTTGACAAACTCGTTGATAGTCATCGTCATTTAGTTCAAGAGGACGATGATCAAACAATAAATCATTTAATTCTAAACCTGCAAAAAGAATTAACAATGTCGCGTACATTATATTGGTACATTACATAGCGATCAGAACACAATCCTAACAAAATAACAAGAAATCCACTCACCCATTTTCTTCAATCTAATCATTCGTTGAAATTCTGTTTTAGGAGATTCACCATATGGCATCTCATCACGCTTTTCATCGTTCGCAACCTGATTACATTAAAATGAATCAAACAGGAAAATGTTTTAAGTTTACGAGATATTAAATTAAATGAACGAGAAACATAACCAACCGCAGGCAGGTCAGATATTGCATCCTCTAAAAATAATTTCCTTTCTAATTGAGGTTTAACACCCTCCTCGTAAGCCACTGTATTACCCTACATGTCATGAGCAAAATTATTTTAATAAAGATAAAAAAATCAAAAACATAAATGATATGCTATTAGTTGTTAACTAAAATCTGTTGTGATTAATATGAGCACTCGTACCTCAAACTCTAGAGGAACAACACCCCTAACAAGAACATCATGGGTGGGAAGAGGATACTGTGGCAACTTCTGCAAAACATAAAAGATTTGATTAGAAAAATCACAAGTACTTTCGAAGTAGCATGAAAAATATTATATATCGTACCTCGGTAGCGCAAGCACCCCATAGAAAAACTCGCATACGAAACTGTGGAAGACCATACGCCCCGGCAGCCAGCATACCCAACCGAGCTTGGTATTTCATACTTACAAGGCAACCCATGGCATATCGCCCTAGAAATCCATCAGCAAACTTCAGGAGGTCAACCACATTCTCCATCAGCACAAACTTTGGCTTGAGAAAGTCTACTATGTCCATAAAAACAACAAGCTGCTTGTTTTTTGGATCCTCCAAAGGATTTTTTACATTCCTAAAGCGATTGAAGCCACTAATTCCTTGGCATGGAGGTCCACCACAAATCACTTCAACATCTCCCTAAATGATATATTTTGAAAATGAATCAATCAGCAATGCATATAAAACAACTTAATATGTGAGTTAAAAAGCTAAGTAAGCTTACTGGTAATGGCAGAATGTTTGACTTGTAGCCGTGCATGACAAACTTCTTTATAGCTTCCCGACAATTGCTATTCAAAAACAAGTTGTTAGACACCGTTTAAAGACGAGAAAAATTAAATAGCAACATACAAATAGAACAAGCATAGTGAGTAGTCTAATTGCATACCTCAAACCACTAATTGGTTCCCAAGTGTCATAATCAGGTCCATAATTTTTCCAACTAACCTACATTGGGCAAATTCAAAGGAAAGCAGGGAACAAAGTAAGAAAATATAAGGGTCAAAACAAAAGCAATTTGAGTTCTAATACATGAAAGCACAGAGTAGATTGGTACTCCGGCAATGTCAACACTGTTGCAAACAGGCTTGGAACTTCATGAATGTCATAGGCGAAAATTGCAAACACGTGATTAAGCAATCATCATTATCTCCTTGGTCTACTCTCATTATAAATATCAGAAGATACCCTCTCACTCAAATATGCAAAGCCTTCGACTCAGTTTCTTTTTATCTGTTAAAGATATGCCGATACAGTCAAAGTTAACCTAGTGTCTGTTTATTTGTTAAAGAAATTCCAAAACGGTAAGCATTCTTCACTTCAAGTTGACCAAGTGTAAGCTAACGTATATACTATACGGCATAATTTTACCAAACCTTGAAGTAGAGGTCACGCTGCCCACCAATCTCCTTGGGATCTCCATGGCACACCTCAAGAATTTTCTCCACCTCGAACACTTCAGAATCATCATTGTTGTCACTGACATCATTGTTGTCATCATCCTCCTCCTCATCATCATCATCATCATCATCCTCACCATCCATGTCAAAACTATATGTTTGTTGTTTTTCCGGGTCATCATTTTTCACAAGGGAAAACCTTATGCAGAGTTTTTCCCACTCTTTCAGTAGCATTAAGAAGTCTTCAGCAGTCTCATTTCTCACCTAATCCACAAAGTTTGTCGAGTTAAAGTTCAACATCTTGAATAGGGTGAAGCAGCAATAGAAAGTCAAAATTAAATATAAAAAGGACAACCTGTGTCTCCGGATGATTCAACCTCAAGCTTTCACATGCATGCTTATTCAAGTCAACAGCCCATTTCTGCAATTAGAAAAAAAAAAAAAGTGAGACGTCGATTTCAAAATAAAGTTCAAGACAAGAAATGAAACCAAAACATGTGATTAAATATAAACAATGATAATTGTGGCAACAAATCACACGTACATGAAAAGCAGAAAGGAGAAACTTACCGTGACAAGATTTAAACCAGACAAGTTAGCACCAAGACAAAGACCAGTAGACATTGCTCCACAGCCAGAATACAAATCTAATAAAGCCACCTCTGATTTCCTACGGCCACTGCTTTCACAAACCTCATCACACTCAAACTTTACCCCAGCAGCATCAATATCACTGGATATTGTTGATGAACTCTCAGGTGCAGTTGTATTGTTTTCTACAAGTTAAAAAAAAAAAAACAAGTAATATAAGATAACAGCTTACAGAAGACATAGATTTAAGTTAATTTACCCTTGAATAGGAAAATCGTCACCTGATGGTAGCTTGACAAAGGTGGAGTATGGAAGCAAATAAAGCATGTCACAATAAAAGTCGCAATTTAAGGTCTTTGCCCGTCTAGTCTCTGAATCCACCTGAAATGGCAACTCCAAACATTAACAATTTTGTGACAATAAAATCAAATGAAAGGAATAAAATAGGGGAGTATTCATACACCAAGTGCCAATCTGACAATTTTCAGCTTCCGAGTAAGGCAGTCCAAGGGATTGTCATTTCGAATCTCAGAAAAGAAAACACACTTCGGATCCGAAATGTACTTATCTTTAATAATCTGTTTCAAAACATTATAGTTTTAAGAAATGAGCCAAAAATAATATATTATCAACCACCAAATATCCTTCATTTAACTTACCGTGTCAGTAGACCTATAGTACCATTGAGCAGTAAAATGTGGGGTCCTGTCTTCAGACTCGAACATCTCGATTATCCTACATATATAGTCTGCTTCTCCATCAGAAGCCTAACAACCAAAAAGAAAATAGGTAAGATAAACTTTAACCAACGAAGGACTCAAACAAACTCTGAACTAGATCCAAAACTCAAAAAACCAAGTGAAGAGCAAACTCACTTGAACATGAGCATCATCATAGAGATTATAGATGATCCCATCAACCTCTGCCCGCTTGTAATGACATCTAGCTTTTATTATCTCTTCAGAATCATCCAAGCTAGAAGAAATTGAATAAAAAGAGGGAATATAAACTAAAACATATATCAATGCATTGAAGGAGAAGGGAAGTGGAGAAGGAAAGAATGGCTGAGCAGAACAATTGAGCACGTAAATTACCTGTTTGAAGGTTTTGAAATTGGTGTTTTGTTCTTTATCTGAAAGAAAAAAGGGAGACGTAAAATCAGGGGTTAACTTAATTTCAACCAAAACTGTTAAAGCAACTAAAACTATGTTCTCAGTCCACAGCAAAACATAATTTAAATAATTTGTTCCCAAGCACGACCTTCATTTAATGAATACTTAGCTTTACTACATTCAATTTTGACAACGGCATAGAACCCTCTCCTAGACAAAATCCAATTGATTAAAATTTGATTGTTTTCACAGATTAACTACTCAACAAAGCACGAGATGTTTCTAATTTCGACAATCATTCAAATCCAGCGAAGAATTATGGAATCTCAAGATAAATATATAGCTTAATTAACTTCGTCACGGTTATTAAACATGACCGGGCAATTGCACACAGGAAATCCACAACCCAAAATCTGGTTCGGGTCATTCAATGTTAAAACCTAGTTGATTTCAGCAGGACTCGTTAGATATAAACCGAACTTGGCTAGGTCAAACATAAGATAAAAATTATAAAATTAATAGTTTTGATAAAATTAATTTATGAGGGCAATTACCGACGCCATAACCTAGACTCTTTTTCAAGTCATAAGAAATATAAACATGATAAACATAGAAATATTTATAGCGATTATCAACAAAAATATAATCAAGCAGCTATCTCTATCCATGAAACATATTTGCACCAAACACTGTTCTCGAACTGATTTTCTTTCGTATTTCTGCACAAAAAAATATATAAAAAAAAGATAATGACCAGAACAAGCAAAAACCGTTACCTTATTAGCATATCGATGAGGCCACTTCTTTCTCGCTTCTGCATCAGGAACTTGATTTCCGACAAACCTCGCCGGCGTTCCATCATCCTCCTTAGCCTTCTCAGGAGTCGCTATCTTCTTTGTTTTGCCAGATCCGCGTTTCTCCTTCTCTTTCTTCTTCGTTTCAGATCTAGAATCCCCGTTATCAGTCCCCATTTTAGCTCCTACTTCATCAATCGAGTTCGTATCATCCTCCTCTGCATCTAAGAACACCTCCTCTGTCTCCTCCTTCTTCACTTTCTTCTCCCTCAAACGACTCCGATTCGGCGCTGTCGACTGCTCTTCCTCTGCTTCTTTCTCCATCAAACGACTCCGAGTAGCCGTTGTCAACTGCTCTTCCGCTGCTTTTTTCTCCTTCAAACAACTCCGCGCAGCCGCTTTCGACTGCTCTTTCTCTGCTTTTTTCTCCTTCAAACGACTACGAGTAGACGCTGTCGACTGCTCTTCCTCTGCTTTTTTCTCATTCAAACGACTCTGTTTCGGCGCTGTCGTCGTCGACATCATCTTTCGCGTTTTTGGAGGAGAAGACGACGACGTTTCTGGCTTTGAAGCTGTGCTGCGCTGTCGTTTTCGCGGCATGCTGGAGGAGGAGGAGAATGATAAGGAGATGAAACGGCAACGTTTAGAGAGAGTGGGGGGTTTGGTTTGGGGAGAGAGAGAGAGAGAGAGAGAGAGAGGAGTGGGCGGGGTGAACTTTGAACACGAATTAAAAAGAAGGCAAAATAAAGAGGGAGCGGGAAGCGAAAAAATTGGGAGGGATTTGAGGGATTTGATTTTTTTTTTCTAGAGGGGGCTGATTTGATTGGATGGGATTAAGAGGTATAGTTTTAATGCTTCATTGAGAACAAGATTTGAGTCACGAGTTTAAGAATTTTGATTCATATTAACTCAAAAAAATTAAATAATTTTGTTTTAATCATAAAAAAAAGCCAATAAGTTTAATCTTCATTGTTATGGATTGATTATAATTTTTTATCACATCAAGCTAAGTCAATTTTATTTTATATTTTTATTTTTTTACCTTAACTAATCTTGATTTAGGGTTAACTTGTTGGTACAGACTAAACTGACAATTACATATATTTGGATCTTTCAATTATTATTTTTATTATTTTAATAATGAGTATGTAATGAATTTGAATTTTAACCTTTTTTAGGGTTGTGTTTGCATCAACAGCAAAATTTGAATTTTTAAAAATTTATTTTTTCATGTTTTTTTTATCATTTTGATATGTTGGTTTTAAAAATATTTTTTTCAAAATATATATATATATATATATGTATATTTATTATTTTGATATATTTTAAATAAAACACACTTTACAAACACAGCAACTACTATACTCGCAGACATTTCCTTCATCTTTATTTGTGATGTAAAGGGATTTTGTTTTATCCTGTTAATGAAATGTTTTTTTAGTGTTGATGGAATAAGATATATTAGTTGTTATATTTTAATTTTTCTATGAAATAATTTTATGGTTTTTTAGAAAGGATGTTTTGAAAATAAAACTGGTTTTGTATTAAATGAATATCCAGGTTTTATTTGATAACATGGTTTAACTTGTTTTTCACTTAAAAAAATATTAAAAAATAAAGTTTTTATGTGGTTTTTGATTTGCTAATTTTAAAAATAAAATAATATAAATATTTTAATACATTTTGAGTTGAAAATAACTTTTATAAAAACTTAAGACATCATATCACTAAACATATACTTTGGGTGGGTATAAATTTTTCATTTGAATTGACGGAATCAGGATTGAAGATGCATTGATGCTATTGACAGTGGGAAGCAGATAGCAGAAAGTTTTATCATGCTGTGGCTATGTTTGATTTCTAGAATTTATTTTTTGAAAAATTATTTTTTAAATTTTTTTGTATTTATTTGACATTAAAAAAATGGATCAATAGAAAATATTTTCCAATCAAATGAAAATTTGACTTGGTTTCCAGGAAAGTGTTTTCCTGAAAAATTTGAACGGAAAACACTTTCTGAAAGTTGTGAAAAATTTAAAAATATCATATTATTTACTGATTATATCAAATTTGGTTATCAAACTTTTGATTACTATATATATTTTGTTTTGAATATTTATTTTTCAATTTCATCTCTTAAAATTTAATTTTTATATTAACTTTGATCCTTATTTTTATAATTGTTATTTGTTTTTTCCTTATTATTTTTTATTAAATTTTTTTATCTATCAAATTTGATCCTTATTCTTTTGATCATTACTTTTTTTGAAATAATTTATGAAATGTTAATTATTATTATTTTAATTTCTTCATCTTTTATTTTTTTTATTTTTTATACTTGATCTCTATTATTTTGATTAGTATTTATTTTATTCGAGATAATTTATAAAATTATATTTTTTTTTCAATTTCATTCTCATTCAACTTTTTAATTTGTAAGATTTGTTTCTCGTTATTTTAATAAACTTGAGAAAAATAAAACATTAATAAGTTATTTTCCAGCTTATTTTCCATGACATAACCAAACACTGGAAAGTGTTTTCCAACTTATTTTCTATTACACTACAAAATATCGAAAAATAGTTTACTTTTACAAAATTCACTTTAAAAAAAAACTATTTTCCAATAAATAAACAAGACTTAAATAAGTGACTATAATATTTTATTAGTTACTTTTTAATTCACCTTGAAAAGAAGATATATGTAAAAAGAAGAGGAAAAATAAAAAATAAAAAGACTTGGAAAAAACAAAAAAAAAATGTTTGGATGTAAAAGGCCGGTGGTTATCGGAGGCTGGAGGGAAATTTTCCCTATTATTCTTGGAAAGGAGGGAAATGTCTACGAGAAATGAACTTTAAGATATGGAGAGTTTGAGAGTATATTTGAAAATATAGTAGTGAAAGCTGAAATGTATTAAAATAAAAAGATTTTATTTTTAAAAAATTATTTTTATATTTGTATGTCAAAATGATATGAAAATATTTAAAAAATATTAATTTAAAATATAAAAAAAATAAATTTTTTAAAACATAAAAACAAATTTAATTAACCTGGCAAATCATGCTACTGTGACCTCACGAGTGGGGTATTGTTTCTCTTTCCTTGATTTGGCAGCCACTTTTTTTTATATAATTTTTTTAGATTTAAATATTGAAGTTAATATATATAACTCTATTAAATTCATTTATATTTCTAGATTTAAAAATGAACGTCTAGTCATGTTACAATCACTGGAAGAAAAACGGAGAGCTGTGAAAATTTTATTTCTCCAGCAATGATTTATAGTGACTAGAAAATGTCATGGAAAGGCAGGTCCTTTGTAATCCTCCCGAGGGGATTTTACCTTATCCTTCATCCATATAGTAAAAGACTCCAAGCTACTCGTGCAACTGCATCGAAACATCAACACACAAATTGTATGTTATAGTTAATTATATTTGTTACATGATGCATAATTTAAATCCCACAGGCATGCACGTTTCGTAGGAGCTATTTCCCAACCTGTTCTTGTTCTAGCTACAGCATTAGATAGATTATTTGCGCGTTGACGAGAGCTACTTCTAGAAAACACGTTATCTTTGATTATGAGACAATTGAAATAAAAAAAAACGTGCAATGAAGAGCTGATGGCATTAAAAAATATATAATTTGCTTTCAAGTAATTGATAAGTAACATGTAAAAAACTTGTTTAAACCGTTTCGAGTTTTATATAAAAATCAAATTATAAAATATAAAGAGACATCAATATAACATAGGTATTGTCTGGACAATTTAAAATAAAACATGACACAGTAAACAAAAGGAGCGTGAAAGCCTAATTTTTGAGTGAGAAGTAAAGTCCAAGCAATTATTAGCAAGTAAATAATAACAAATGCTTGTCAACTCCATGCTATTGCAAGAATCTGAATGACTTAGTTAAATGTCTGTAGAAATATTTTATGTATTCATTCATGTATTTGGACTCGATATATAAAATGAGTATGGTATATATTTTAAATACTCCTCTTAGAAGATAAATTTTTTCTAAAAGAGAAAGCGACCTAAGAACATCTAAAATCTTTAAACTTTATCGAGTAAGCATTGGCCAAATAGTTTCCTCTCTTTACATATCAAACACTCGTGCGCGTGTGTGTGGAGAGAGAGAGCGAAAAAATCTTGTAGATATAAATTGAAAAACTCATACACGCATATAATTAAACAACCCAATAATTATTATGTAAAGCAATGAAAAAAATTCATCAACAATAAAAAAAAAAATTGAAATCGAGAAAACCAAGCAAAAAATAAAGATCAAGATATCTCATATCGCAACACGAGTAATTTACTTGGTAATGTTTAATAAATTCACCTATAAAAATAAATTTGTAATAGAAAAACATATAAAATTTGCAATACACACACATAAAATCTATTGAACAATAATTGTAAAAAAAAAAAAACAAACAATGCAAGGCTGCATATAACAAATAAAAATTACTGAATAATAGTTAATAAAAAACAACGCAAGGCTGCACATATGAAAAATCTTATAAAAAATCAATATTAAAAAATATATATAAAAAATTAAAAAAAAAATCACAGATGAATTATATCCACCTCTCTAAAAACTAAACATGTCCAATATCATTTAAAGTAATCATGATTTAATTAAAACATAAACCATTTTTTTTTAGAAAAAAATATACATAAATAATGCATTTTTCTCTTAAAAACTGAAAAAAAATATAGAAAAGAAACCAGACTTGTACTTGTGGGCCTGCAGGCCCGACGTTTAGCCCCATGAATTAATAGCCCGTGCGCAGGCCTGCAGAGCCATACCCAAGCGCGAGCATTTTTTAAAAGTTTAAGGTCGTCCACTCTAAATATTATTCCTGAGCTCAATTTTGTTGTTTTAGGTGTTTTAAAGGTAAAAAAAAAACATCTAAATATAACCTCCCTCGTCATATAAAACCTTTTGACACAAAATCAACCGTTTTAGTGGTCGGAATTTTCTCCAACAACCACCTTTTCTCTCTAAACCATAATTCAGCGACTCCTTCTCTTTGCCATCAACAAAAAATGATTGAAAAGAGAGGAAAATGAAGTTATGTACAAAAATATATTGTCTTGAAAGTCAAAGGATCGATCACCTAACCCCCCTCATCAAATAGAACCTTTTGACACAAAAATTAATCGTTTTGGTGGTCAAAATCTTTCCCAACGACCACCTTTTCTCTCTGGACTAGAATTTGGCGACTCCTTTCTCCTCTCAACAAAAAAGGACTGAAAAAGAGAAAAATAAAATTAGAAACCAAAATGCATTGTCTTAAACAATGTTTTAAAACCCGGACCGGCTCGGCGGGTCGACCCGGGACCCGGCCAACCCGGGCCTAGGACACGTCCGGGTGGAGGTAAAAACCCGCTCGGGAGTTGGCCCGGTGAAACCCGGTCGACCCGGAACCCGGGCGACCCGGGTAAACCCGGCTGAGACCCGGCCTTATTTTCTTTGGCAACTGTCTTGCTCTTCGTCTCTCCTTCCATGGCAACTGTCTTGCCCAAGGTTTCTCTATACACTGTATCATTTTATTTCTCTACACAGTAAAAGAAAAAAGTGGGAAAAACGAGTGAAATTGGAGGGTTAATATCAGCAATAGCAGCCTCCTTTTCCTTTTCTCAATCAAATTTTGTTTTTTTTGCTGATGGATCTTTTAGTTTCTCTCATTTCTCTTCTTCAAACCCTTCTCCTTCCCCTCAATCTTCTTCGTCTTCTTCTTCTGTACAATCTTAGCCATCCACTTTGCCTCAATCAATGGCGGCGGGTAATCTAGAGCTCCTAGGAATGGTCACCCACGAACAACACTGTTGGGTTTGATCCTGAAGCTTTAGAGAGAGGAGCTAAGGTTTTGAGAGAGTAATCCTCTTTCTCATAGAAAAAGAACAACTTAGTTTTTGTTTAAGAGAGTAATCCTGTTGCTTTACAAGAAGTAAAGGTCATAGAAAACAAAACCCATCTAAATCAGAAACACAATGCCTTAAAGTGAACTCTGCAGTTAGAGCTAAAGTGAGAATTTATGAGAAGAAAAAGACGAAGAAAGAGGGATCGAAGGGGAAAATACAAGTCTTTTTTATGTTACTTTGCCCAGATGTGAAGATTGACGCCAATGAACAGCACATACATAGCAAACGGAGAGTGGAAAATATGGGAAGAGAGAAACCTGTCAAAAAGCAGATTTTTTTTTTGGGTTAACCCGGGCTGACCCGGGTTAACCCATCTGACCCATAACCTGCTCATGATACCGGGTCAACCATCAGGTTGGGTTTAAAAACTATGGTCTTAAAAGTCAAGGAACTAATCACCTTATACCTAAAAAATCTGGAGGATTAAAATGAATGTTTCAACCCGCTCCTTATGTTACCCGTGATTTTCACCCTGATCCCTTAGCTTTCAATTCAATCCTCCCTCGTAAAAAAAATGCAACTGGGGGCTAATTTGGGCTCTACATGGCCAAGTTACGTAAAATAAAAGTTTGAGGATCAAATTAATTTTTTTAAAAAAATACACAGCTCCAATCCACAATAAATTATAAGAGAGTGCACAGTGTTTTAGCTACACTAAAAGGTCGATGCCTTTTAGCCTTGTATATAATAAGGCATTGTGGTAGTTTATGTTTTCATATTCTTTTTTATTTAAAAAGTATTAAATTAATATTTTATGTGTTTTTTTATGATTTTTGCTTGTTAGTGATTAAAAATTAAAAATAAATTCCAAAAAAGATATTATTTTTATATTTTTCAATTAAAAAACACTTTAAAAAGTCGTGCCCCGCGGTATCAAACAAATACTACATATAGAACCAAGTCCAGTCATTGAGTTCTTCAATTCTACTTATTAACACAAAAATATAAAAAAAACTATTTTAATGTGTTTTATAATAAAATTACTCTTGAAAAGCACTATATACCATGATGTCATATACAGAGCGTGTTTGGTATTGTGGTTGCTGTTGTGGTTGTGGTTTTTAAAAAGTTATTTTATAAAAAGTACTTTTAGTTGAGGTTGGTTTGAAAAAAATAGGTATTTGGTTAAAACTGTGGTTGAAATTGAGGCTGAACAAAAAGTAGTTTAATGTGTTTGGTTAAAAAAATGCTTTTCAAATTGAGGTTATATTCTCTCTTTATATATATAAATGATTTTTAATTTAAATATTATAGATTTAACTACTGTTATTATATCATGAAATAAATAATATTGATATCAAATATTTTTTATTATTCCATTAAACTATGTGCAATGTCATCACATACGAAATAAATCTATCAAATAAGGACTATATTTTCCATGGTTTCTTAAGCGCGCAACAACAAAAACTGAAGTTTTTGTTACGTCATCAAACGATTTCCTTCTAATTTTTTGAATAAAACACAATTAAAATAAAAATAAAAACTAATTTTTTTAACTGGGTCGGACCTAGCAAGAACATAATTGAAATTGCGATCAAATTCCACAAATGTTATGTCATCATGCGATATCCTTCTAATTTATGTAGTGTTATTAAATAATATTAAATACTAGTTTTTCAAGTAAAACTCAATTTTTTTAAAAAAAATTATAATTTTATTACGTACAAAATTCATTCGACAAGAACTACAGTTTTCTAAAAATTTTTGAGCGTGCAATAAAATTAGATAAAATATTATCATTTATAAAAATTGAGATTACAATACAAGTAAATTTAATTCACCTTAAAATAATTAAAAAAAATTCAAAAATATTGTTCACGTTCACGTGAATAGTACGAGTGAAATCACTTAACTGCACTGATTTTTTTGGAAAAAAAAAGTGAAACTTTTCATGTAAACAGTGCACTGAATTAATTCACTCGCACTGATTTTTTAAAATTAAAAAAAAAACCTGTTCACTTTAGTGAACAGCTACAATGGAGCAAGTTTTATTTTCGTGCATGATAAAGCACACAAACCACTGCCTTTTAACATTATGATCCCACAAACCAGAAGTGCAAGACAAATATGAGATGTCGATTGAAAAAACTGTTTTTCCTAGACGAGAAGTAGTAAAATGCTGCTTCTTCTAGACCAGCGGTGCCATGTGAGTCCTACCCACTAAAAATACTTTTATTTTAATTACCAAATGCTTATTAACGCGGTTGTAATGGCATCACACTATGGTAAATAAGAACTACAATTCACCCTATATCCATTGCAACGCAAGCCATGTTTTTCTACAGCGTTGTTCTTCGTATGTTATATAAAATCAGTTGCATCCACTCTTCTTTGCAGATGATACAGATAGCTCATGCCAAAAATTATTATAATTGTTCAGTGAACAACAGAAAACCTCAAAACATTTTTTTTAGTATTCCAGTCATGGTATCGTAATTTTATCCGTTTTTTTTTTTAAAGAAACAAATTAAATCTATATTAGACAAGTATCAATACGCAGTGAAAGACGGAGCACTCCACTTTAAACGAGCGAGCACATGCACCTTGTAAAAAGCCCTCTGCGTGCGTGCGCGTGCGCGTGTGTGTACATATATACTTTAAAAAGCAAGTCTTAGATAGAAACTACGTGGAAGAGTCAAGAAAAATGTGTCGACCTCCTAATTTCATCTTAAAAATAAAAAAATAGACAACGACGTCGTCTATCCACAGCCCCTCTGTAGAAACAGCAGGAGGAAATGACCTGCATCTACACACCAGGCCAGGGGATCACGTATCGTGGACTTGACCTTTCCTTAGCCACGGTCCATGGACTGAACG
>Ga0325403_1003411_pt1 | contig 14494 bp, 8 predicted proteins | sample PopdelMetagenome_19_FD_205665 | JGI IMG/M metagenome (GOLD analysis project Ga0325403, IMG submission 205665) | Populus deltoides microbial communities from Bellville, Georgia, United States - Xylem-PdKOR-R4 | ecosystem: Host-associated > Plants > Phyllosphere > Stem > Wood/Secondary xylem...
TTCAGCAACCAATCTGGACCAGCTGGTTAGCAAAATAACAACAATTCACAGCCTTCTTTCACTTTATTTAGAAATTCAAAAGTTGGATTATTATTATTATTATTATTATTATTATTATTATTATTATAAATTGGTAAATCAATAAAAACTACTAAAATTTGTAACTAGAAAATTTTAATTTTTAATCACTCGCTTTAAACAATAAAAATGAAAAGACTTCCGAAATTAAACGCTAAAATAAATACCTTCAAAAAAAAAAAGCAAAGAACACAAGCGGTTAAGGAAAAAGGATTTTTGTTTAATTACACAAGCGGTTTTGGATTTTGTGGCAAAACTGCTCCTTTTTCAATGTTAGAGAGTAAACACAAAATCCAAAACAAAAAATAACTGAACGAACTAAAAATCTGATGAAACCCTAAACAAGAGTAATTAGAGAGTAAAACCACAAAATCCAAAACCCTAAGCACTAACTGAACGAACTAACAAACACAACAGATCTACTGATTAAACAAAAAATAAAATAATACCTTAAATCTGATGGAACCGGAGAGATTAGTAACCGTAAAGTGAGAACAAAGAGCGTGACCTTCTCTTCTCTTTCTTCGATGAAGCTGGGGAGAAGCGGAGAGGGAGGGGAGGGATTGGGTGTGGTGGTTTAGTGGTGGAGTTGAGTGAAGAAACTGTTTGATTGATTGATTGATTGATTGATTGATTGATTTTAGGGTTTTGGAGGAAATGAGATGAGTACTGTTGTGATTATTATTACTATTATGAAAAAACTTATTTTTTTTAATTTTCGAATGGGAATGAAGAAGCGGGAGGCAGGGGAGAGAAGAGGGGTTTTTAGCGTGAAAACAAAAACAAAACAAAAAAAAAAAAGAAATACCAACGGGCAAGGGTTTTGTGGCTGCCCGAACACTGCCCGGGATCACCGACTTCAAAAACCCTAGCTTTGTTCTTTTTTTGTTTTTTGAATTCTCTCACGTGTGATGGATGTCGCGCGAGTGTTGCATCCCCAACGTTTAAATCAATTGGGCTTGATTGGGCTTGCATAAGTGGGCTTTCAGGGTACTTTTTGGTTAACATTTGCTGAGTTTTATTTTTCAGGGAATTAATATCACTGGGATTTCTTTAGAAGCAGTTTGGTAACGGAACGATATTCATGTCAAAAGTAGGTTTTAAAAAATAAATAAAAAATATTATAAAAAATAACCACACTTCTAAATATTCTAATATATTTGATCTATATATAATAAAATGATTTATTCCATATTTTTTTTTTATTTGAGTTAAAGGATATCTTTAAACAAGATTATATAAAAAAATAATTTTAAGCAAATAAAAAATTTAAATTTTAATAAAAGTTTGAAATGTAATTCCAAATAATAATACCTTAATCTAACAATGCAATTATGAGTAATTATTTTTGGTTCGGTTTTTATCAAAAAAATAATCAAAACGGTTTTTTAAAAAAAAATCAGAATTGAACAGGAATCGGTTCAGACCGACCGGTTTTGGTTTCGGTTCGATTATTTTAGAACAAAAACCAGTTCAAACCGGTTTGGGTCGGTTTTTTTTTGTTTGGCTCTGTTGTTTTCGGTTTTTTCAGTTTCAGGCTTATAAAACCAAACCGATTGGTTTTTTTAAATTTTAATCAGTTTTTTTTACAGTTCGGTTTTTTCAGTTATTTTTTTCTGACTTTCTTTATTTTTTTATTTTTTTACTCATCTTAAACGCAATACAGCATATACTATACAACATAGCACAACATTACACACATATTAGGAATCAATCAAACTCCAAATAAATTTTTTTAAGATATCGGGCTCCAAGGTTTGAACCTAAGAAAGGAGGCCGAGTAATATATTTTATAGTATTTTACTAATTTTCATTTAAGCTTAGAGTTTTTTTAAAAAAAAATTAGAGAATTATTACATTTCATGATTTATTATATTTTAGTAAATTTATTCAATCCAACATGAACCATGATTCCAAACCCTGTATTGTATTAATAACCTGTTTAGTATTATAATAGTGATTGTTTTAAATGCTTTTTATATAGAAATATATTTAAATAATATTTTTATTTATTTTTTAAATTTTATTTTTTATCTCAATACATCAAAATAATATAAAATCATTCAAAAAATTAATTTAAAGCAAAAAAAATTAATTTTTTTTAAAAATACTTTTAAAACACAAAAACAAATAGAATATAAACCAATTAACCTATATAATAAATTTAAAAGTGAACTTGGACGAATTAGCAGATGCAATTTGTGGGGGGAAATCCAGGCTACCAATCATGACACCATTTATGGAAACATAAGAGCAATGAAAATCTGTAACTACATATGCATCAAATATCTTTATGTAGATCTCTCAAAGGCCTATTAAGTGAACAGAGTTTCTTTTGTTTTGTAGAACAGTACTGAGGCTGGACATTAGGTGAGACTTGTCTTGCAGGACTCTTTACACCACAGAGCTTGTGCTTCAAGCGCCAAGGGAACAGGAGTTCCAGGCCACAACCTTTATGTGAAGCCTCTGATGGATATGATTGCCCTACTGTTCTTGAGACGTACTCCTCTGAATAATTGTATGGATATGGGAGCTTCTTGTTGAGATTACTGAACGCGCAAAGTGCAGATGATGCAGCTAATGCAGTGGCATCCGGCAGAAACCGCTCCATCATGAAATTTAGAGACTGGCTATCAGTTGCGTTCACACTCTCTAAATTTAGCCTGTCTAGTCTGTGACCATCGTTGGATTTCTGGGCAATGTCTATTGCTTCTGTCAATGACAAAACATCTATGGCATCTGAAAACACGTCAATCTCTTCGCCATCGTCATCGTCATCAGCATCAGCATCACAACCATCATCATGATCATCTAGGCTAACGAAACAATTGGGGTCGCCATTTTTTGCTGCTTCATTTTGTAGATGCCATCTGCATGGTGGGAGCCTCGGCGGAGGAGTTCCTGCTTCATGGATGTCATTACTATCCCAGTCCTTGGGCTTGCCAGGAGCTTGTTCCCAACAAAATGGGATCCTATCACTCGTATCCTGTAAAGCAGCCTGTGACTTTGTTGCGTAACAGGTTTCTTCCTTACCGGCATGGCCACCCAGCCGCCTAGTCGATAAGAGGGGCAGGTTTAAGTTCAGCTTTCTTGGACGATTGACATCGATCCCTTGTTCCCTATTTTCTTCCATAAACACACTATTTTCTTCCATAAACACAACCGGTAGTTTCGTTGAAGTAGTAGAACGCACATAGAAGGAAAAGAGAAAGATGAAGGATGGAGAAATGTGATAAAAAGTGGTTGGCTGATATTATAAAAAGGCAGTTGAAACTATGAGCATCTCGTGCAATCATTTACACCAGCTTTTCGACTTTTGAAATGCTCACAGGCAAAGATAGGAAAGACCCTCTCTCTCACTTTATAGATTGGATTGAACGAGTAGTTCAACACCGTTAGTGTTACTTTCAGCAATCAAGTATCCTAGCTGGTATATCAAACTGTACGTATGGCTTCCAAGTGTTCAGAGATAATGTACATCTTGCAATGAAGTTCTAGAATCTGAAAAATGATGTGTCCTGTGGAGAAGGGAATAAGTAAATAAGTATTGAAACAGAGACATGGAATATTGGGTATGAATTATGAGAAAATTGTGAAGCACAGAGAGCAATACAAGAGACATTACAGTATGTTTTGGCAAAAATCAGTTAATCCATAAACCTCTTGACAACAGAAGACTTCAGCATAAGCTGCCATTCATGTACATGTTTCTTTCAACTATAATACATTTCATTTCAATCTTTGCCGAAGAGAAATATTCGGCAGTGGCAAGAGGGCAGCAGTCTGCAGAATACATACATTCTTCGATAGCAAAGCAAAGCAAAGCAAAATGCAGATATTACATAAATTTACAAGTTACCCCAATCTCTACTATCCCTTTCTTGTTAAATTCAAAGTATCCCTTTCTTCTTCTGCTGAACTTCCCTTCACTTAAGGCCACGGGGATGTCTGCATATCTATGGAGAAAATCCCGAAAAAATTAATTTTCCCTGAGGAACACTGGCCTTCCTAGTACCAAAAACAAGAAACAGAAGTGGCAATGATGTGATTGCCCGGATAATAAAGATAACAAGCATGGATTTCTGGCTCTCATTTTTCTGGTTCATTTCCCCGTTCCCGTGCTCTCTTATAGAGCTCAATGGTACCATTGTGATTGGGATCAAGACAGAGAGCTGCTTCACAGTCTCTAAGGGTGCAGCTAGTATCGCCCATTGAATCATAAAATGCTGCTCGAAGATGCAGCAGCTGTAAGTCTGGCTTGAAAGCTATGACCCTTGCAAGCTCTCTTATGGCTTCCGCTTCTTTGTGATCATCCATTAAAACTGAAATGGCACAACATTAGTTTTAGTAGTTTAAAAATTAAATGTGTATTCACTCGCATAATCCACAGGGAAGTCTGATGACTACACAAAAAGCAATGATAATCCCAATAGCTTAATTTAGAAGCAATAGCCTTTCTCGTCTACTGCCATTCCTCATTTTTTTAATTAGATCAGTAGCCAAAATATGCCCAACTAAACTTTAAGTCAACAGGAAACATGTATACTGAAAAAATAAGAAATAAAACCAAAATAACAACTTTCTTCTAATAACTTTGAAGCAAAAATCAAGTAATTTTCATCTGGATTTTGTTAATATTATTTAACAAGAACTGTAACCTGAAATAAACAAACAAAAAAAAAAGGAACTTGGCCATGTTTACTTCAGAAGCATATCAGATCAGCAGTGGGAGCATGAATTCTTCAAAATAAACAAATACAGTCCTTCCTTTACCAGGATGAAATTCGTCATTTAATTAAACTGGTGTTTGACTATAGATGAAATCTCATCTAATGGAAACAACTTTGAGTCTCAGTCATTCTAGTCACGCACCCTACAATTAAATCAATAGGCAAAATTTAAAATGTAGGAGGATGCAGAAGGTGCTTGGCAGCCCAACCATATACTTAGCAAAAAGTAGGAGACTGGATTTTCAAAAGTGAGGAAGCCACGGTTCTATTTATATGAGCAAGATCATAAAGAAAACAATTGTCACCTCAACCAACTCGGCAAGGTAGTATTTCCTGATATTGAAAAGTAAAGGAAGTTGACCAAATAACCAGAACTCTTAACCATAAGCATAACAGAACACCCATTCTGTCATCCTACTTCTTGTGGAGCTAAATCCAACAAAACAAATAACAGTTTTTGAGTTAAAAGAGCCATCATTAGGGATCTCAAGATGCAGCTCTCGTCAAAATTTATAAAGCTTTTAAAACACTAGTAAACTAGACAAACCACTGATCTTTTGCCAAATGCTCACATATTTCTCCTAGGCAATCAGCATAAGAACAGTAGTGATGTATTTCTCTCTTTTTAATTTTAGTGAAAACTGATTCCTGATGACAAGAGGGGGATCCTTTGACAGACCACTCTAACAGGCAAAGAATCTCCAACAAGATTACATTCATTCCTCCAGCTTATGATAATATAATATTAAGTTAAAACCAGATTGAACAACTTTCAGTCAAGAATTAGAATATCCAGGCAAATTTAACACCCAAAGCTTCATAAGTTTAGTGGTTGGTATACATTTGCAATATTAATAGCATAATCACTAACTTATGATTGTCAATAACAATCTCAAAGAGAGCAGATGTAGTCATGGAGCTTACCTGCTGCCCTGTATCTGTATGGGTATGTCCTCAATGGATCTAGTTGTGTTGCTGTGCTAAGATCACTCTTTGCCATGTCACGATCACAGTACTCTGAACGCTTCTCATAAGCTGAAGCATTATTCCTTGCTTTCTCAATCAGTTTTGTCATCTCATCATATGCAGCTTTCCGTTGATTTTTTAGATGATATACACGTGCCAGACCTTGATGTGCTCTTGTATGCTTGATCTCAAGTGCGCTCATGTAACAGTCAGCGGCAAGATCAAACTTCTCACAATCAACATATACACTCCCTAGATTGTTCAGTGCCTGCAGAACGGACAAAAACTATCCAACTTAAACAATATTGTGGAGCATTCAGAACAATAGAAGTGCATCAAAATTGAACTCACTTGTCCTTTCCGGAGGCCATCTGAAGGGCACCTAAGAGCCTCCTCCAAAAGTTGGATAACATACTTTGAGGACTCGGGATCAAGGCTTGAATCTGCTAAAGCATAAGCTTTAAGGAAAAAGGCTTCAAATGATCTCTGAATTGAAATAGACTGCTCAGCCTTGGATAGTGCTTCTTCACGGTGCCCAGTGTCATACAAGATCCATCCTTCATAGACAAATTTCTCATGGTCGGAAGTAGAATAATTTCTAGCCAGCCGCAAACTTCGCATCGCAGCCTTTTGACAATTTAGCCTTTGACATTGAGAAACAACAAGACTACATTAATACAGATATATTTATGTCCTAGAATTGATTATCCACGTATAGCAATTGTATATATCACAAAGACATTGTCTTTTCTATATACCTTTTTCCTTGGTACCATTGGATGTTAGCGTTCATGATAAAGAGACTGGGAGGTGGAAAAATGTTACCAAAAAAATACAGAAAGAGCACTCAACACTTTTAAGAAAAAAGCCTCAACTTGCAACTAAACCATTTATATTACTAGCATGAAAACCTTGTGGACATTTGTTTTAAATAAACACATTATGGGTGAATGAGAAATTGATCTCAAAAAACCCTTGATTTTACCACTCAAAGAACTCTTGGTTTTTCTAGATTTATGTTGATTTATGATGGCTAATCAATGGTTGATAATGGTAGGAATTAATTCTTATTAATTTTTCAACCTTTTAGCTTCTAGAATTCACTATAAAAAGGGGGATGAAGGAAGAGTTTAAACCAAGAATTTTTCAGATTTTTACACTCTTCCCCACTTCATATTTTAGCGTTTTATTCTCATTTTATGCTCTGGTTTTCCTCTCAAATCTAGAGCTTATATTCATATTGTTGAGAGATATTTGAGTTTCGTATTTTTTTGTTCAAAGAACTTGGTTTAGAAGAGCATCTAAATCAAGGTAATGTTGTTGGAATCTTGGAAAGCATATTGCATACATCCTAGTTGCACAAGTGATAAGCAATAAAGCTTTAAGGACAAAGAATTCATCTTTGACAGCAACAAAAATCTCATTATTTTAACAAGTACCCTTCTTTGTTTTAATTTAAGCATATGTATTTTTTATTATTAGTATGCAAGCTAGGACTTTGAATTACTATCAATTATAAGTTTAGATATATGTTTAGTATGCAGTATTATATTTATGTTGAAAACATGTTTGCCATGAGTTAATATTTTGCATGCTTACAAGTTTAAACTTATATGAACTCTACGCTTTCCTTGAAAACTTTGTTATGTTTAGCATGCCTTGTGATGATAAACTAAACATCATTTCTTACTAGTCTAATATATAAATATCTACAAAATTTGATCTACAATCAAAACTAATAATTAATGGTTTAGTTGTAAAGCAAGAGGGAAAATTTCCATCACATCTTTACAGGTTCTGAAGATAGATTTTATTGTAAAAACCTTTCATGACAAAGAAATACTTCTTTCCATAAATCTTCTCTGTGCCTTTGCAATTTCAACACAAATTCAGAATCCTTTCCCAGTTTCTAATTGAGGATGGTGGTCCAAAACCACTTCATTAAAAACAAAGTCAAACAGATAAGGATTTTGATAGTAAAATTCTGAGAATTTTGATTTAATTTGGAAGGTATGCATGAGTAAAGTGTTTTTCCTCTTTTCTCTAACTTGTCTTTTCTTGTTCTTCTTTAACTACAGTATATATATTGTTCGCTGGACAGCCCCCAAATTCCCTTCTCTTTTTTTTTCTTTTTAACTGGCTTCTGAACTCATCCATTCATTAAATAAATGTTAACCTATATTTTCCAAATCTTTCCATGCTAATTAAACTGTTTAAGGAAAACCTAGATCTCAGGTTTCTGCCCAGAAGTTCCAACAAAGTTATTCCTGTCCTAGACCACTCTCTTTTGAACTTCGTGATCTAAAAAGCCTCCACTTTTTTAAATGTTAGCTGATCATAAAGCACTTCTTTGATTAAAATTCAGTCTAAAATGATCAAAATACATGATGTTCATTAGAAATCTTTAAATAGCATATATCATACTAGAGCACAAAATGCATTATGAACAGATAGAATTATAAGTGCTTAATACAGTTAAGCAAAGTATTGATGGGGTATATGAATTCTCACCGTAAAAGAAGAAGAGATTGTCGGAACCATAGAAGGCTCTTCCTAGGGTCATTTGCCAGCATTTGGTGCACGACAGCAAGGGAGCCTATATCGTCAACAGAGGACCATCTATCATACAGTTGCATCCAGCAGTCTGCCTGACTGTATTGCTGAACCAGAGGACGGAGGAGTTCTACTAGTTGGTCACCATGCTTCTTCCCATAAAACATCATGTAATTTGGATCCAAAGTCAAAAGAGCACGGACATCTCTTAGGGCTCCTTCATAATCCTCCAACACAATGGAAATCCAGGCCCGTAATTCAAGACAATCAGGAGAGACTTTGAAACCAATAATTTTATTTAGTTCTGAGATAGCTGATTCAAGTTTGTTCTCCTGCACCAACAAAACAGCCCGACACTTGTATGGGAATGAAAGTGTTGGATCCAATTCAGTTGCTGTATTCAAATCCATCAGCTTCTCCTTTCCAGTACAATATAAAGACCTCTCTTGGTACATCCACCCAACTGGTGTATGATCAGAAATCAGCGAGTTCATCATCTTGTATGCTGAATACTTGTGCCCGCGATTGTATTTGGCCCTTGCAACACCCACCGACGAGTATATATGACCTGCTTCAACTGCTTCTTCGAACCATTTCTGGGCATCTTTATACTCTGTTCTTTCGAGCATAACAACACCTAACTGGTGATAGGCAAGCTGTTTCTGCCAATCTTCGGTGGCACATTCTCCCAGTCTCTCCAAAAGCATCACAGTGTTGTTAGATTTCATCTCTTCCTCCATAGCAATCTGGCTCAGAAAATAATACAACAAAAATGAAGCATGGCCTACCGAAGCCAATCTCTCCCTACCCTCAGATCCACAAAACAGTTTCATCACATAAGGATTGTGCATTGAAAATGGAAGCTCTCTCAAAATCACCTGTAAACAAGCTGCCACCAAAAGATACGCACCCTCCTCCAATCCATACTCAATTAGCATCATGGCTTCCTCCATATCACAAACCAAAGATGCCAAATGGGCATCACAAGCCGACTTCAATTCCTCGCAGCAAAACCTGTTTGCCAAGGAAAGAAGCTCTAAAACAATCTTTAGTTCAAACGAACCCAATCTTTTTGTCCTGCTAAATATCATTGCCGCCCTCATTCCCTCTGCTGATATCCCATTCTGCGAAAAATTTATCTTCTCCCTCCTTGATTCTTTAAACTCCCCATACAACATTGCTCTAAAAGGCCTCGAAAGCGACGCCACATTATACCTCACACCCCTGATCTCATCATCACCAATACAAAATGACATATCACAATCATCATCACCACCACCACCACCTCCAGCAGCCTCATCGATATCCGAAGTCGAGCATTCTCCTCCATCCCCCATCAAAACGCCCCCCTCCAGCTCCCCTCTCGAACACACGCAAGGATCATTCACCGATTCTGGATCATACCCCGGCAACAAACAAGCCCTAGGGCATTCTAAATTTCTTCCACAACAATCCATAGCCGACAAACCAATCAATTCATCCTCCCTCCTCTCAAACCTCAACCACGAAGCCAAAACAACCTTGGAATGCACATCCACAGCATGCTGTCTCGCACACCTTAGACTATTCCGAAACAATTTCGGATCACATAAACCCTTAAACACCGCGCATTGTTCTAAAAATCTCTCTGATTTCTCAAATTGTGAAGAATCCTCAACCTTCTTATAGACGGCAGCTAATGATTCGACAAAATCCACAGATTTAAGACACGGCTCAATTTGTGGCTCCATGAAATCAACGGTCGGAAAACCAGCTGGCAATAAACTTTCGACTGATACATTAGTTCTTGTTGTCTGGTTAGTCGGTGGATGCGAATTTCGACTCGATTTCGTCCGAATCGAATTCGCTCTTAGATCTTGCAAGTGTTGCAAAAACTTCTCCCCAACCTTACCACCACAGCCGCCGCCGCCACCTTCGCCGCCGGTTGGATTGATAGCATAAACTTGAGTTCCTTTACATCCCTCCGGGAATTTCAAGCTACGCATTGTCGTGAATATATTGTGTTGCATTTTTATAAAAATATCACCATAAAAATTGCCAAAAAATTCTTTAAATAAAGAATAAAATAAAAGATCCGGAAATTTATAAGCAAAATTGTATCTAGATTACGTCGTTTTAGCCTGCAAATCCACCGTATAAACAGAAATGGATACCGAAAAATGGAAAAAAAAAAACAAAAACAAAACAAAAAGGAGACGGTGGTAGATGCAGGCTAATGGGATTCGATTTTCCCAATAAAGTGAAAAGATAAAATAAAAATAAGTGATTGAATTGATTTTTTTTTCTTTTTGTGTTCTTCTAAGAGAATATAAAAAAAAATGATTATGTTGGCGGCCAACCAGATTTTGACGAGGTGGAGTGGTGACCGTTTAAACGGCCACTCACTCTCTTTTCTTCCTTTTTTTTCCTATTTAATGTACAGAATTCTGTGTTTTATGTGTTTTCTACGTGTGAGTGTTTTTTTTCTTTCTTTCTAATTTTATACTTCTATTTAGGATGACAAAAACATTTTAAAAAATAAAAAAATATTATTTTAGTATATTTTTAAATAAAAAAATATTTTAAAAAATAATTATTTGCATTGTGTTTGGTTTTTTATGTAATGGACTGAGAGAGGGCGTCATTATCCTTCCGGTACAAGAGGAAAGCCGCTAAATTAAGGGCCGTCTTCTTTTTTTTCCTTCCTTTTCAAGCTATCATGTCCTTCCAAAATCTTGTTGTTTCTGTCACTATTTGTTGCTGCTGCTGCTGTGGGGTAAATTATATTTTCAGCTTTATAAATGAACCAATGTTCTACTCAAGACCCTGTAGTTTAAATTCCCCCAAATGTGCCCTTGATCTTTACATGTTTAATATAACCTATCCACAAGACTGCCAGCTCCTGGTGTTATTAAACTTGTCCTAGCCCGATAACTTGATTAGAGACATGACTCGAGTCAAGTTTTAGAGAAAAAAAATGAAAGTTTGTATGGTCAAATCCGGACGATCTAGTAGATCAACTTAAGACCGGATCAAAACTTAATTTGATTTTTTAAAAAATTAAATCAATATTATTTTTATTTTAAAAAGAAAATAAATAAAATAATATTATTTTAACTGATTAGAGTTAACTCATCTAATTTGTACCTCAAATCATTAAATAAACAGATTGAGTTTAATAATCTTGCAAGCACTTTATTTTTAAATCTAATTAAGCATTTACAAGGAAACTAAAGGCGAAAGAGAATGAGAGAAAGGCCATTAGACGCATAATGGCCACCCAGCAGGGGCTAATATCGGGAATACCTGGAAACATTAAGATTAATATCATGAAATTAAGACTACATGAACTGACATGGAATTTTTAAAAATCTATAGGGATCATAATGTAGTTTACTTTTTATTATTTTATTATAGCAAAATCTCTCTCTGGAATCTAATCGATCCATCATGGGTTGGACCCATGATTTGCATTTCACTCTCATCTGAAGCGCGTTGATGGTTTCAAGATAACAGCTGGCTAAATTAGTTTATTATATTTCTTTGAAGCAAAAGTCTTACAAGTCCCCAGCATATCTCAAGTTTCTAATTATACCCTTAATTCAAAAAGAGTAATGTTAAATATATATTTAAAATAATATGATAACAAAGAGCTTTAAGAATACATGTAAATCACTAAATTAGTGAAACTATAAAAGGATTTTTTTTTAGATTATAATTTAACAATAAAAATATTTATATCACTCTTAGTTATTGTTTTAAAATAGATAAAATAATAAGAATAGATAAAATATTTCTTTTTTCATCTTATGTTTTTTTAATTATAGAAATTCATACTAAAATTATCTTAGAAACAAATTTATTTTATATCTTTCTTTTTATTTTTCCAACTAAATATATTCGTGTACTTTATATATTATTTTATATATCTTGGAATATTGATCATATCTTAATTTTTTTTATTGACTTTTTATGTTCAACTTCGATTTTATATATTGAATTTAACATATATATATATATATATATATAGAAAGAGGAGTGGATTTATATAGAAATAGGAGTGGATTTAGCTGACTATTTTCAGAATTGAAGCTTGGGGGGCATGGCTGATGATGAATGCTAGAAATTAATAATGGGATATTGACAAAATAAAAGGTAAGTCCAAGAAAATTAACGTTAGTGACGCGGTTCGATTTATTTTTATTTAATATTTTAATAAATTGATATAAAAAATACAGCATTACATTACCAATCAATTACTTAAACCTCTTTCCTAAGAACTCATGAATATTTATATATTCATTAGTCATGATGATTTGTACGAAAATAGAGGCAAAATGGTCAACCCATTTGAAAGCCTATCATTAGAGTACATCATCAGGATGGCAGTCTCTAACGGGCGGCGGAATATCTTTTTGAGGTTTCTTTATTTTTATATTTTAAAAATTTTTTAAAAAATAAAATTTTTATTTTTATTTAAATTAATATTTTTTTTATTTTTAAATTATTTTGAATTGATAATATTAAAAATATTTTTAAAAAATAAAAAAATATATTATCTTAATTTAATTAAAACAAAAAATACTTTTAAAAACAATTATTATCGTACTCTTAAATATCTTTTAAACAGTATTTAAACAATTATTTTTTAAAATATTTTTTATTGAAAAGTATTAAAATAAATTTTATTTATTTTTAAAAATTTATTTTTGATATTAACATATTAAATTGAGTTTAAAATAAAAAAATCAAATTTTAACTTAAAAAAAAATAATAATTAAAACTCATTTCCAAATTTTGCCTCTCTAATGACGATCCTCACTAGTGGCATGACAACATACGAAAGTGCTTCACTCGGTCTGAAATGGACAAGAGGTTTAGTGAAACTGAACAGTGTTTTTTTATTAAAAAAGTGTTTTTTATTTTTTTGTTTTAGATTATTTTGAGTTAAAATAAATTTATAATATTTTAATATATTTTTAAATAAAATACATTTAAAAAAACAAATATTATTATAATTTCAAACACTATCAAATTAATTTATTGATCACCTGGAAGCTTTCATTTGGATCCAAGTATCTAAGACCCTAGTAGAATACACTCATTCCCGGAGTACATCAAAAACCAAGAAATTTTTCTTGTGAAATATGTTCATCCTTGTGCTGGGGCAATATATTCCAGAGAAAAACATCACAGCCAATTTTATTTTATTTTCATAAATCAAGCTTAATTTGGAGAGAAAAAAGATACTATAGTATACGAGTTGAAAAGCGGCGATATTTATCCTTAAAGCCATGGTAACTGCTGGCCAACCTCGGATTTCATTATTATTGATATGGTCTACATTTCTGTAACAACTCGTCCCTGTTTCAAATAAATCTATTTGGAATAGTAATAATGATATTCGTTCAAAGTATTTTTTATTTAGAAATATATTAAAATAAATTTTTTATTTTTAAAAATTATTTTTAGCATCAGTACATTAAAATAATCTAAAAATATATAAAAAAATTATTTTAAACAAAAAAATTTAAAATTTTTAAAAACACAATTTATACCGTGTTTCCAAATACTCTTAAAAAAAAGATTTTATGAGAGTTAAACAAGAGTTAGAATTGAAATGTATTCTCTAACAATTGTTCATCCAAGATTGCTTCACAGTCGTTATATATAGATAATATCTAAGAATAATAGGGGTATTTATGAATATAGTTAAGTCGGGTTTAAATTTATAATTGTATTCAACCTTAATTTTAATATTTATAAATTATAAATCAAACACATTTAATTTCTTTTTAGATACGAGCGGTTTGGATATATCAGGATGAATTAATTTTTATATATTGTTAGGTTTATATTACTAATTTTCATAAATTCACAACATTAATCATAGATGTCATGACACTTCAATATTAAGTTTAATTTTCATACTTCACACCATCATTAAATTCTAATTATCTCTCTTTTTTATCTATTAAAAAGACAAGCTCTTTTTTGTTATACTAAAAAAATTTAATAAGAAGCCTGCTGATAAAAACTTTGGATTCGAAACATTTATATAAAAAAAATACTCAATTCATAAATTATTAGATATAAAGATAAAAGAAATATAGAATATAAAATTAAATCGGATTGATTAGGTTTTAAAAATTTTAATCCACCAGCCGACCTATAATATTCAGTTCTTA
>Ga0325403_1003412_pt1 | contig 14491 bp, 13 predicted proteins | sample PopdelMetagenome_19_FD_205665 | JGI IMG/M metagenome (GOLD analysis project Ga0325403, IMG submission 205665) | Populus deltoides microbial communities from Bellville, Georgia, United States - Xylem-PdKOR-R4 | ecosystem: Host-associated > Plants > Phyllosphere > Stem > Wood/Secondary xylem...
TGCTCGCACCAAAAAAGCTGAACATAAATGCATATGCGCATGTAGCCATGTTCTGATTGAACATACAGTGTCTGCCCTGAAATGATGCATACATGTTATCATAAATTTTTTGAATGAGATGACAATACTCACCTGTAAAATATGATCCTTAGCGGCTTTTGTCCAGTTGCTTTCCTGAAAGAAATCAGAAGATCTCTGCACAGGAGAATATGATATTCAAATTGCAACATCCCGAACAATTATATAAACAATATTAGGAATTTAGGCAAAAAATAAGCCGAGTGAAGTGAAATTTCTTTACCTGATCATGCCACCGCTAACAGTACCACGAACAGGATCTTGCCATGTTTTGTACAAGTCCTGTATGAGTTCCTGTCTGTGAGCTTGAGCACAAACTAGTCCAGCATATTTTGTTACTTCAGGCCAGTCCTGAGAAGCCACCACCTGCAGGCAGGGCAACATCTATCAGCAACCAGATCTTAATAAATTTGAAGAGCAGGTTCAGCAAATAGAACTTGGTAAAGAAATACTACAGCAGCTATTGAGGGGCTTGAGTCCTCTCCATTCTCTGGGTGAGTCACATCTGCTCCAAAAATAATGGTTGGTATGTCGCTAACTAATGGTATTCTGCAGCTGATAGCATCTAAAAGGACAGTATTTCTACCACCCATCTGCACCATGGACATGGAGAAAAATAAGTGCTGGGAGCATGAATGATTAAGTAGTTAAACATTTAGGAAAACTTCAGACACTGATCAGGAAATTAAAGAGCAAAGTAACTTATACCCACCAATACACACACACACACACACACAGATGAGAAAAATCAATTAGATGCATGCGTTCCATTGTAATTCTAGAACGTCACTGAGTACTCTGGTAGTTTTATAAATATAAAACATTACAAGAGTCACTTCATAACTCTGGAGATGCTTCAGAAATTTGTACAGCATTGCTATTTTGATAAATCAGAGAGTTGATCTAACCTTTACATTGATCTTGAGGGACACATTTGCCAAGTACTGCTTACTGATCTTGAACACATGTTTCGAGAGACAGCATTGGGTTATTAAACCAAGATCGGTTTCGCATATTCGCTTCAGATCACCTAAAAAAGAGGCATATGTTACAAAATTCAAGCACTGAATCATATCTTCATTTTTTTGTCAATTCAAGAAAAGAGAGAGAGAATAAGCATAAGACAACTTAATAGATCACAGCAATTAAATCCTCAGCACAAATGGCATACCATAGAGGGACCCATTGTTGTCAGGTAGAATAGCTAAGAGAAGCTCTAGCTCTTTTCCTTTGGTTCTGTTTGTGGATGCATGATAGACGTGCTTCAAAGCTTTCTCTACATGCTCAGGCCTGGCATTGTAGATAGGGATCACAGGCTCTGAATTGAACTCCTAAAAACAGAAACAAATTATCTACTTAATAATTGGCAAGGAAAAGGAAGGACGAGTGTTAAAAGGCAGAAGGACGAGTGTTAAAAGGCGGTCTGGATTATAGAAAAACTACCATTCCAGAAACTTGACACATTTGGGCAAGCTCATTGCAAAAGCCACGAGCAACACTCTCTTGCACACTCCTTGAGAAGTTAATACATGCCCACCGGCTTACAGTCATTCCATTAATCATTTTCTATGCATATGTGAATCAGTAGACATAAGATCATTGTTAGAAGGAATCAATGAATAGGAGTCAACTCAAATGAAAATGATAGTCTTAACACATTCCAATATTCAGAGTCCATTTGCAGCTTAGAGTATAACATCATATTACCCAAAATTTATATATATATATATATAAAAGAGTCCGTGATTAAGGTACCAGTGCAATACCTTGTTCATCATATTCCATTGCCCCACTTGAGGCAAGCAATCCTTTTCTTTTCCAGTTTCATGATATTTCAGCTGGAGGTTCATGTGTCATTAGATGATGAACAAGTAACAATAACATCTTCCTCTAAATCAATACAAACTTTAAAGAGAAGACTTTTTTATATTTACCCAAGGGGCAGGGAGAATTCGAGCCTCAACAGAAGCAAGCTTTTCACTGATTTTGATCCCAAACTCCTTCGCATAGGGGTCTTGATCATAAGCATTATTCTGAACAGTCTGCTTGTGTTGGAAAGTGCAGAGTACAGAATGTTAAAAGATTAAAATAGGACAAAAAAAAGCAAAAAATTAATGCAATACCAAAAGACACTAGACCACAAGCTAATTTCTAGCAAAATTGCATGCTTCTTTGTGAGCAGGAGTAAAATTTACAGTTTGTGCAATTATTTGAACATGGAAATGACAGTAGTTATTCTATCAATGTCAGTGCTGGTCCAACTAAAATGAGAGAACTCAAGATTCTGTCAGAGACTTCGCATCTAACACAAGGCTTGTAAAGCATGGTGTGGCACTTCAGTGATGGCATAACATGCGATATTATTTTTTAAGCAATAAGATTGCACAGTTTCTATTTTTCCAGTGATAGATGCGTGTTGCTCAAATTCACAAATCCAACTTGTTTGGTCTACACAAACAATATTCGCTTGAAGAGAAGGGAAGTCAAAACACCACAAATACCTGCAAAATGTCATTTTCCCGATCCCTGGGTCTTTGACATGTAACTTTTAGGAGGGCAGTAATTTGCCTCTCATTCAACCGTTTTGTATACCGTTGCCCCTCCACAATTTTGCAAGCCTAGCAAGCCAATTTGGAATCCACAAAAACTTAACAAGAGTAAAAGAAAGACAACTGAAAGCAAGGCATTGAGCAGAAAAAAGGACCTCGGCTTACCTCCATGGGTAGATAATTTGCTTTCTTCTGGTTTCCAACCTGAAGGCAAGGTAGATGTGCATGTTGAATGGTGAAGCCATACATCTCTTGGAAGTATTCAACAACTGACTTCATTGTCGAGTTATCATCAACAGGAAACCTACACAAGAAGAGCTTTGACTATAAGAACACGCATAAAGAATCACAAATATTCAGAAGCTCTTTGAATAAAACAAAATTAGAGAGAATCTTCCATTTCCTTGATCTAATTGTATGCTGAATAACCTCAAATAACTAATCAATTGCCGTACCTTTTTCACATAAAAGAAAATCTCAATGGCCTGAGTAATTAGATAATTTAAAGAGCACGTAAGCATGAGAGAACTAAAACTTACACAAGTTCTCTTGTAGGCTGAGATGTCAAGCCCGAGACACGATACTTTCTTCGTACACTCCCTCTGTGAGTTACTTCAACTTTCACTCCTCTTAGACCTTTTTTAATCTGTCATAATGTTTTTAAATAGCAGCTCAAGTTAAAGTAAATTCCAAAAGATTAAAAACAAAAATAGCCTTCGTCATCTCCACGGTTTAAAGTACCTTCACTCGATCAGAATCAGACAACGGCCTTGACAATACATCTTTGCCTAGAAGCTGAGCGACAAACTCTATCACAGGAAGAGGCTCGATGAATGCTGCCGAGGCCATATCTACGCCACAATACATAAAGAAAAAAGAACATGAGATGAGACTGAGAAAACATCATGCAAACTACAAAAAAAAATCTATCAACACGCTTCAATTTCTTGTAATTAAATTACCAATGTTTAAGGACAGTCCCATTTGAGTCGGTCTTATACTCTGGTAAAATCCGCACCAGGATTCCAAGCCTTCACCTAGTCGCTGTGGTGCTCTTATATCGGGTGAAAAAAAGGATCTTCCAACAGGGCAATACCTTGACAGATAAAAGACATCATGAAATAATAAGGCTCAATCCAAGAATTACAAAATTATTGTGATAAAATTTGAAATGACCAGTAGACTCAATAAGAAATTGTACCTCTTTGTAGAGAGCTCTCTCAGTACAATGTCAAGAATCTGTAGAGCTTCCTGCGGAGCATCAGCACGTTTTCCAGCTAAGAATTGACTCAAATGATACATGTTTGCCCTTGCAACAAACTTGATCACCACTTTGTATTCTCTCTCTCTCCTGAATAATTGTTACAAGGGCCAAATAATTACTTCATAACCGCGAATAAAACAGAAGAAAAATCTAGCATGCATTATTAATGTGATAAACAGGAAACTTATCTTCTTCCCTTTTTTTTTCTCAAACTTAAATTTATATTTCTTACCCTCAATTTTCTAATTCCTTATTAATAACAATCTATATTGAGTCAGCAGAGAAAAACAAAGTAAAATATAAATGAAGGAACCAAGACAGAGATAATAAATACTAACTTGGGACCACTGATACCATCCTGTGCATCAACAAGCTTAATAGCGAACTCCTTCCAAGCAAACGGAAGCTTACCAGCTGTGTACAAGCTCTTTCTGCCATCATAAGCAGGCAGTCGCATTCCTAAATCAGATTCTTTGTAAAGCCTCACGAGCTCTGCCATAATAGCTCTGTTCATAGTTCTTGATGCCACTTCAGGAGTTATAGTAACCTGCAAGTATCAGAAGGAACAGATGTTGAAAAATGGTAACAAGCAAAAAGAACATATTAACGGCCAGATTTAACACACTCGTAAATGTTACCAGAAGTATAGAAGAAAAAACAGAACCCATTTAATTTCATCTACGATGCAACAGCGAAAGATAAGAAGAAACAACAGTATGAACGCGTCAGCTGTCAGATTTAGGGCCACGAATCAGCAATGCCATAAATTCTCTTCAGAAAAGAAATTAAAAACTTAAATATTCTACAGCAGCGTATATCAACAGTCATGTTCAATACTGTAAGAATCCATCCAAGAAACAGAGAACAATAAGAACATTTAAATGCTCAGTGTCGGCCTAAGGGCCCAGATGGTGAATACAGAAAAATCCATTAGACAAAACTTGGGAAGAAAAGGAAGAGGAAGGGAAGGAAAGAAACAAAGGACATCATCTTTTCCTTCATTACAATAAAAGAAAGAAGCTTACATCATACTGGTTCAAGTCCTTGTCTGGTAACTCTGCAAAGAAATGGTTGGCCTTAACAATACACTTGCTACCAACTTGACCATAACCAGGCCTACGCGCGAAACTCAAAGACTTGCTTGAGGTTGGGAACCCCGGACCCATCTCCATTTCACAAACATTTTTACCAGTCTCAATAGGCCCAGTTGAAGTAGTTGACAGGAGATCACCAATTGGATTCACAACAGGTTTATGTACTACAGTACAAGGCCTTGAACAAGGCCTCATACATACATCTCCTTGATCGGACTTTCTACCACCTCTGCCTCTTCTTCTCCCTCTATTCTTTGCAGGAGGTGAGGTCTGGTTTTGGGGTTTAGTGTTGGAACTTTCTTGGAGTGGTTGTGGTGGTCCTTTGCCATTTTGAGCAGTTTTGTGGTGTTTTTGAGGTTGGTTTATGGAGTTCTGCATGTGAGTTTTTATCACTAAGTGCTGCTCTGAGCTCTCTTTCATTTGCCTTATAGGCATAGCTAGTTTTTTCTTTCACTTTATTCCCTTCACTCACTGAAACTTTATGTGAAAGCAGCAAGATACTTTGTCTTCAAAAAAGTAAAGATTCACCGAATGGAAAAAATATACTTTATTTATCTTCTAGTCTTTTGCTTGCTGGCCTCACAGGCTTGGAATTAAGACCACTTCTCCTCTGCAACCAAAAAAAGGTTCGAAATCAATAAGAGAAAATGCATGGCAGCCTAGTGAACAAAAAACTAGACACTGTAAAGAAATAGGGATGATAATGATGACGGTGCAATTCAAAGTAGTTTTATACGCAAGTAAAAGGGTATGGATAAAAGGCCGGGACTTTTTTGCACTTCACAAGCAGCACTAGTCCTTTGCAAATTTTGAAATCAAGCCTTTCACCTCTGATTCAGCATATAAACCCCATAAACATATATATAAATTACAAAAAAAATGAAAACCCAAAAGCAAGAATTACAGTTTCTCTCTGACCGGAAACCATTAAAGTGGAGAATGCAAAACATGAGTGCACAATACATTAATAGCACAGGCATATATATATGGTATAGATTGTTTGCTGAAGCTTTAAACAGATTTTTTTCCTTTAAAAATTACCTTAAAATCTCAGGAAAGGAACCAGGAAAAAGAAGGGGGGAAATTAAAACAAGAAACCCCAAATAAGACCAACAGCTAAAAATCAGGTCCGCGACTCGAAAAATGATGCCAGATTCAAAGAAAAAACTGACCATCGCCAATCCAAAATCTTCTTATAGATGGTTCTATTTAGCAAGCCCAATGACAATGAATCGAAAGGACAAGAACAAGCAAACAAAGCAGTGGTACAAAAGAAAAAATCAAATATATTAGTAGAAGGAAGAAGCCCAAGAAATACATTAGTTATGTGCCCAGCAGACAGAACCAAAACATTAAGCCTATCTGTTCCTTGTACAAAACTGGAAGTTCATAAATAAAAGATCAGGTAAAAACCAAGCAGAAAAAAACACAGCGAGAGCATTACAGAAAATTCTATTTTATTTAAAGAGAGATTTGAAACCCATATGAATACACATAGAAGAAAACAAAAAAAAAATACAAGAACAAGGAGGAGTAAGGTTGGTGTATACAAAGCGAAGGAATAAACTTTGAAAAGGGCAGTGAAATCACTATCATACCCAAGCAAATTTATTGCTTTGATAAAAATGTCACAGCAATAAATACCAACAACGACTCCGACAACAAGAGAGAGGGAGAGGGAGAGAATTACTCGTACACAACACTCACCTGCTCACTCACGCAGTCGGTAACAACCAAGATACAAGAGTTGAGGTTGCAAGAAGAGAAATGTTTGAGAGAAGAGGGAGACAGAACGTGAAATGATGGGTTTAAGGAGAAAGGAAAGTGAAGGCTTTTTATGGAGGGTTTCAGTTCTTCTGGCCTTAGAAATAAAAGAGAGTAAGAGTGAGAGAATTCTAGAGAGACGATGATGATGATGAATCTTTATACACGCATGCAAGTGTGCTTTTGGTGTTTTCTTTATCACGTGTAAAAGGCTTTGTGAGTGAGGCCCTCTGCCATGCCTCTCTCTCTCTCTCTCTCTCTCTCTCTCTCTCTGCTGCTTTATATATTACGACTACCCTGCTTTTAGCCCCTCTCTCTCCCTGTCTTCGGTTTCAGTTCTTGATGACTGAATTGCGCAGCCTCGGGGACGTACCATTGCTTAAAAATATAGGAGCCATTTGAAAAGAAAATATAAAAATAAGCAAGCAAATATGTAAGTGACACGCTTAAGAAAAGGGCAATGCGGTAGACAAGACTAGAGGGAGGGGAGGGATGGGGTTTAATATTAGAGAATACTAAAATTATTACTATTGTTGTTGTTATCTGTATGGTCCAAAGAGAGTCTCTGAGTAAATATAAAAGCAATCATCCACGGAAGAAGAATAATTCGAACTCACAGTCCTCACTCCTGCAGATTTCTACATATGTTATGTAATGTTCACTCTTTTTCTCTCCCTCCCTCTCTGTTTTTTTTTATTCCTAATTCTTAATTTCTCTACACTGCTTCGAATATTCTCTAGTCCCTATGTGCCCACTAAACAAAACAACACCCCCATCCATTATCACAGCCTTGCTGAAGCCTTCAACGGTCGATTCAAGGGGACTTTAGAACACCGGGTCCACCTTCCTTTCTTTCATTTTTTTTTCCCTTACTCCTTATCTATATATGTGGCTCCCACTGGCTTTTTGTATTGATGGTCTGATGATCCAGCGGGCATCATGCTCTACCTTCAATTCATGGCCTTGGCCCCCACCAATCTGAGGGCTTTGATGAGGAGGAAAGCAAAGTGCTTGGTCCTTATTGCTTTCTTATTTTGTTGGGTTCTGTAGGGGAAATGATCAAAAGATCATAGATTCTTAGGTTTGTTAATGCGCAGGGAAGTACTTGATGATAGCCTTGGATTTTTGGATAATAGGACAGGAAAAAAGAGAGGAAGGAGTGCGTAACGAGGGAGAATAGTGATCGTGCATCATGATATCCTAGACTCGGGGAGGGAAAAGGATCCCACTAAACGCATGTTCTTGGTGGGAAATCAAACTAAAGTTTGATGAAAACCACTTCATTATATTTTGGATGGTTCTGATTGGATCGTCTCGGATGGGATTAGTGCTTTGTTGACCAAGTTTGAAATGCTTGTGGCTTTACCTTCTCTGTACAAGCAATGGTGGGCAGTTTATTAGCGGGTAAAATAAATCCTTTCCAGCAAGAGAGGGTTAAAAAAAAGAGTGTTCGTGTTTGTATCCTCGACGGGGATACTTCGGATTTGTTTCTTCAAATAAACGTGGTGTATTCTGTCATAAAAATAAAAAAACCATGCAATCTCTTGGATCTGCTTCTTCCCGTATCAATTCACTGTGAAGAAATACGATTGTCCCTCTCGGCTGTTTTACATGGTATCTGTCGACAAAATTGTTTATATGATATGATTACGTAGCTAGTGATAACAAGCATCCATCTCTGGTTTTTCTTTGTTTTGTTTTGATTTTTTTTTCCAGGAGTGTTGCAAAATAACCATGCCATCAACAATATTGTGTTCTGTTTACATAGAACTAGTTTTAGTTTTTTTTTTTTTCCTCGCAATTCTGCGTGCAATGTTTGCTGGTGAGTAGTAGATGTTTATCACTAGCTAGTAGCATTTTTTGTGGTAATGGATTTGGAGAACTCCAAGATTTTAACTGAGCTAGCTAGTAGGTTTTACACTCTAGATGGAATTTATAATTTATTGTATTTGCAAGGAAAAATTAGTAATTTATGTATTCAATTTTATAATGTACGTACCAAATCAAATAGGTATTGCATGCATGGCATAAGAACCATTAGGTGTTGTATGGACTCATAAGAATTTGCAATATTCTTCGTGCATCTTTTTAACATGCATGTTTTTCTCTAAAGTCCTAGGTAGTTTAAGAATATCTCGACTGTACGTTAAAAGACTTTGGCAATCAAACGAACAGGTAAACCCCAAATATCAGGGATTCATTTTAATGTGATAAATATGTCACTTACATATGAAAGAAGGGTTGACATTTGCATGTTGGATATGACCAGCATCGTCTTTCAATATAAGCTCAAAATTAATTAAATGTAAAAATTTAATGTGGACAGGATAGGGAGTTATACACTATGATTCGACCAAAACAATTAAAATGTAAGAAAATATGATACACTAGATGGCCCCATCTCCGCGCCTTATATGTTTGAAGCTATAATTTAAATTGTATATTTTATCGAAAAACAAACAAAAACCAGCTATAAAAGTTAAATTCTAGTCCACAAAAGTTAACCTGTCAAACATATAATTTAACGGAATCAACCAAGTTAATAACTTTATTTTTTTTAAATTAACTATTATTTATTTAATTATACAATAACAAGACTAAACACTCATGAAATTAAACATTAATCATATACTGAGATGTTTTATTAAGACTATAATAACCTCATAAAAAATAAACAAAAATAAATTATGAAAGTTAATTTAAAATTTATCAAATAATGAAGGATAACACTATAGAATAAAAGGTTAAAAAAATAATAAAAAAATCAAAGTGAAAAACAAATCTAAGCCACAAACTGCAACAATTACTTTTTCTTGTTGTGCTAGATCTCATTTTTTTTTTTTAGTGACATTGCTATGTAGAAACAACAAACCCTTAGACTCAATTTACTATTCTATATGAAAGTATACTTACTTATTTCTCCTTAAAAATAAAATTTTGATAAACTTGTATTTGGAGTTAATTTGGTCTTTATATATGGTCCATTAGTTACTATAAAATTAACCGGAAACAACTTAATTTTTTAATAAAATGATGGTAGTAACCCTTACAAAGAATGACAAACTGTAACCTAGTTACTATTTTTTGCCTTTTCATTTTCATTTTTATTTTTATTTTTATTTTTTTGTTATATTTGTGTTGACTCGAAGGTTTATCTTCTAATATATATAAAATATTAAAAAAAAGGTAAGGTGGTTGATGTGTGAATAACACGTATTCACCTGTCATGAACTCCACCTTTGGACGAGGCATGTAAAGGCTTTCGGCGGTTTACGAGGGGCTTTTTTGGAGTGGTTCAATTCGTCTCGACAGCTCCTTCTTTTCACAAAGGTGTATGGCATTTTGACCTCTAGTTTGGCCTGACAGACTTTTCTCTTTTTTTTCTTTCTTTTCTCTCCTAACTTGATTTTCATGCATAGCACTTCAGAATTTCAAATCAACCCATTAATTTGTTTTCCATTTAGATTTGATTCTTATTATTTTGATTACAATTTTTTATTTGAAATGGTTTATAGAATTGTTTTTTCAATTTCATTCTCCTTTAATTTCTTATATGCCAATTTAAGTCCTTGATCTTTTTATTGTTGTTTATTTTATATTGAATAATTTTTAGAATTGAAGTTTTCTTTGCGATTTTATCCTTTTTTATTTTATTTTTCTTGTATGGTCTGATCCTTGATTATTATTTTTTTCTCAATTCTTTTCACTCTGGCAAAAAAAATTTACAATTTCACCACAACATTAAATTGATTGAGAATTAAGTCTAGTAATTGAACTCGAATATAGAATTTCACGAGTTGAGACTTTGGAGGATTGACTCGAGTTTATGAGATTCACGCAATTTGCTTTTTTTTCCGTTTTAAGCTAGTTTTATTTTTCAATTTGATCCTCTTTCAGTTTTTTTATCTATTATATTTGATCCTTGTTTTTTAATTGTTATTTGTTTTGTTTCAGATGATTTTTTGAATTAAAGTTTTTTTTGTACAATTTCATCCTCCTTCAATTTTTTTTTTCGATGTAATTCAATTCTCATTTTTTTGTTGCAATTCCTTTTGCCTTGGCATGTTTTTAAATTTATATTATTTTTACAATTCCATCATCTAATATCAGGTAAGCTGGGAATCAATCTTATTGATTTAACTCATGTCTAGAATTTTATGGGTTCTGAGTTTGAATGATTAACTCCGTTTTAGGATATTTTTATTTAGGATTACTTGTGTTTTTTAAAGCTAGTGTTTTTGTAGCTTCATCATTTAATATTTATTTATTTTTTAAATGTCATCTTCATTCTTTATTCAAACTCGAGATTAGTTCTGACCTGGTAAAGGCTCAGCCATAGGAAGAACAGGGGAAGAAAAATAAAAAAGGTAGAATGTCAATCCGAGTTAGCTCATTGTGATCATGTTTATTATCTGAATTGTCAAATTTGCAAGTTATTATAAATCAATTCAACATGGCTATCTTTTCATTAAACCTCCTGTTTTTTTTACCATTTAATTATTTAATAGCTTGTTATTTTACATTTGAGCTAGGGTTATCTGAAAATTAAAATGATGGTGTCATTATTTTTTTAATTAGATCATTATTTAAACAAGTGATCCGTTCACTCTTGGCTTGGTGGAACAAGCCACGTCAACTTTTTTTTCCCCAATTATTAATGTATATAATGATTTATTAATTTTATATAATACAATGATTAAGTTGTTAATCTTTTTTTCAAATATTTTATTGTATGCATGGAAAGAAAAAACAGTGACCCTAACTTATATTTAATGCAGCTGTCGGTTTGGATCCGATTCGCAGCCAAAGCACGGACCCGGACCTAGTTTCTGTCTTTTTTTTTTTTTTTTTTTTCTCTCGCTTAATCTTAATTATGAAAGTTCACGGCATTGGTGAAATTTTTATCTCGAGATTTGGCAATTCCCAGTTTCCCATCAGCATCCATGGATCCCTGTTGCATTTTCTTCCTGTATTATTGTCTCTGTGACTCTTGTAATTATCCTCCCATCTCTGCTACATTAATTTCCCTGTCATCGGCACTGTAACTCTCTCTCTCTCTCTACCTCTCTGTCATTTCTTCAAAGAGCTGATTAGCTGTCTCCAATGACAGTTACAATGCATAAAACTCCTTTCCAATCCAGGACCAGGACTAAATTACTACATGACGATGATCAATGAACGTGATCCGATTTTCGATCCCTACCAAGAAATTGCATTTTCCTCTAATATCCCTCAGTTTCATCCCGTCCTTTTCAGAGTTCGATTTTAAAATTCTTAAAAATAGTCTTTTATCATGGAAGTCTCTGTCGACATTTAAATATGGAGTCCAAATCTCAAATCTTAACAGGCTGTCTTCTCAATGATCAATTCTATTGTCATTTGAGCTTAGACATGAAAAAACCTCCTACACAATTATTTCCGTCGCTGGATAATCACTGCAACGACTATTTCTAGAACATCTAATATCAAAATATATTTATCTTTGGCTGCCATGAAAATATCAATCCAGCCTCGAACCCCGTACCTGGGAAGGATACAAAGTATATACCAGTTTTACTTTATAGGGATGCATTACGTTGCTGATCAATTTTTTTAAAACAAATTGAATGTAATGTATTTATTTAATATTATTTTCAAATTTAAACTGGCATGCTGATTTTAAATTTTTTTATCCAATTCTTTTAATAAATTAGTTTTAAAATCTGATCGTGGAGTTGTCTCATCATTACATTATAGACTAATTAATCATTTCAAAAATAATATAAATTACTGTAAAAATAAATAAAACCAAGATTAAAAAAAAAAGAAATGGAAAGAATGGGAAAAAAAAGTCCATATTGTCTATAGGAACAATGATGAAGGGGTCATACCCTAATTTTTTTTAATATAAAACATAATATATATGATAGTATAAAAAAGTAATTAACCACATAAGAATTTCTAACATTTAGTGTGTATTTTATGTTTTGGTAGCTTTTATGGTTATGATTTTAAAAATATAAAATTTAAAAAGTAATTTTAGTTGTGATTTTAAAAGAATATATACTTGATTAAAATTATTCGTGTGATGAATTTTTACTTACAAGATAAATCAAAAGCATGTATTTGCAAATGAAATATATATTATTTTAGCTTCAACTAAACTAATATTTGAACTATAATTATACATGAATTTCAATGTAAATGTAAAAGGTAAAAAGTATTCGATTAACCAAATACTAATTTCTCAGCAATCAAGAAAAAAAATAACAAATATTTATCAGTGATTGAGAAAAATAGAAGCTCACAGTACCTTACGACATCTTAAAATAAAAAAGGAAAAGAATGTAATGTGTTATTGTATCTAATAAATCATGAACAAGAACAGCAAAGAGAAGGGGGGGAAAAAGCGTATCCAACTCTTTATTTTTCACCGTTTTAAAATGAAAAACTGAAGAATGAGGTGCATGTACACAGGCGAGAGTTAGCAAGCCATCTACATCGCACAGGATATGAACACCATGTTTCTGACGACACGGTAACAAGAAAAAATCCTTCGGCATGATGGCGATAAGCTTGAAAAAAACAAGACCACTTGGTCTAGGATTCTAGTGAGGAAGTCTATGTATCGAGGGGGGCAAGGGCAGGATATGTACTGCAGTATACATCATCACAAGATCTTGTGATGTGAATGTGGAATGGTCCACACAAATGAGAATGTACCATTTGCTGGATGGTTTTGGTGGCATGCACACGCATAATTCAAAATACCATAAATTCACCAAATCATTACCTCCACAAGGGATAGGGGGGAGAGAGAGAGGGCATTTTATATATATAGCCAAAGGAGTGTGTGACTCTGGGAAGGGAAGGGTATGTATGGGCCTGTCTTGCTTTGTTTTTGTCATCAAATAAAATAGTGAAAGGCATGGATGCTCAGTCGCTCACTATGTTGGTATTTGTGGACAAATTAGAGGTATATTTGAGAATGGTGATGACAGTGTGGTGGGGTTTCCGAGTAAATGTCTTCCCCGAAAAATGAGAAGAAAGAGAGAGTGCGTGTGGCGGGGCCCATCCTCCACCTTGTTCATCACACGCAGCTGCCCTCTATTTTACGCTTTCGTGAACTCGCTCAATTGCCTCTCTTAATTATTCCAATTCTTTCATTACTACTGCTATTATTATTAATTTTTATTTTTCATAATTATAAATATCCAAACCAGTTACACGTATCTTAATTAATTTTTATAATTATAAATTGTTGTTGTTATTAATATTATTATTCAATTGGCATGGAGAACAATGTTTTGGAGAGTAACTCACACGTGTAGAGAAATTGGACGAGTTGAACAGATAAAATTAATCACCTTTAAAATGGTTACAAGTCCTAATTATTTGGATGTGGACATGATGGATGGATGCTCAAAGTGCTTTAAGTGGGCTTGGAACACGACCAATCATTAATAGGACACGTTCCTATCATGTCATGTGAGCCCCGTGTACAGTGTTACGTGGCGCCATAGTTGAGATGGATCATCATCTCCTCAGCTCTTTCATCTTTATTCATTTTCATCTCTTAGTTGAGATGGATCATCATCTCCTCAGCACTCTCATCTCCATTCATTTTCATCTTTTAGAATATCGGATGATCATTGAAAATTGATTTCAACTAAGTTACTGTTTGTTTGTTCGTTTGTTTCTATAGAAAGTGATTTTTGAAAATTGTTTTTGAAATATTGTAGTGTTTCTTTAATATTAGAAAA
>Ga0325403_1003413_pt1 | contig 14491 bp, 13 predicted proteins | sample PopdelMetagenome_19_FD_205665 | JGI IMG/M metagenome (GOLD analysis project Ga0325403, IMG submission 205665) | Populus deltoides microbial communities from Bellville, Georgia, United States - Xylem-PdKOR-R4 | ecosystem: Host-associated > Plants > Phyllosphere > Stem > Wood/Secondary xylem...
GCAAAGGGTTTGAGATCTGCACAGCAGGTCTCGAGTTCGAGTCAGGGCGTGCACCTCTTGTAAGAGCCTGGGATAGCCGGGGTTTTACTCCCTCACCTGGGCCCACAAAGTGCGCTTTCCGGGGGGTGAGGTTTCCTCGAATCCAAAAAAAAAAATGTTTTCATCATGTATTGGTGTTTTCAATTTGATCCTTATTCTTTTCATTTCTTAATTTGTTTTCATGACTCTTTTATAAAAGTTTTATTGTTTTTAATTCTACCCTTCAATCCAAGTTGATTGTATAATGTTTTTTTTCCTTATTCTTTTGATTTTTTTTCTTTTGTTAATATTTTTATTCTTTTCAATTTAACTCTAAAATTAAAAATTTGTTGTTCCCCTTTGATTTATTTTTTCTTATGATTTTAACCCTTAATTTTTTAATTGCTATGTTTTTGGATTTTTTTTTGTCTAATTTTTTTTAAGTCACCTTCAACGTTTCATTTCTCAGGAGTTGAGATTCATGATTTTTTTTTTCATATATAGTGCTTCCAGTATGATGATCTAGGTCACGAGTTTGAAAAGTTAACAGAGATTGATATCTTTTTTATTTTTTGATTTGACGTTGTTTTATATATATATATATATATATATATATGATTTTGTGGTTATCTTTAATTTCTTTTTCTACCAAATTATCTTAGCCTCATGACCTAAGAAATAAGTTTGTTAGGTTAATCTGGACTAGCTTACCCATTAATGTCCAGATTACATGTCTACCGTGCTGGCATGGACAAGCTCACACTAGTTTTCTATCTTTTGTATACCATGTTTCGTCCTTCCATGTTTAATTGGCTAAAAATTAAACAACATTATCTTTTTTTCTCTTAGATAAAGTTTTTTCCCCATGTTATGTTGATGACTTTTTTATTATTATTATTATATAATTTTTTCATTTGCTATCGTTGCCTCTCTTTTTTCATATGATTTAAATAAGGCCAATTTATTTAGTTGGTCGGAACTATAACCCAAATAATTGAATTTCTTTTTTATAAAAAAAACATGTTTGCAATGTTTAAATATTTTACTAAAAAGATAGTGTGTACTCGCAATGTTGCGTGTGACGAGTCTAGTACTATATATATAGAGACAGAGAAAAGAAAATATAAAAAACAATTCCCTTTTTTAAAGGAGGCAAAAGAAAAAAATAATATTTATAAATAACAAATTACTACGTTTCTTTAGATTCTGTTTGGCATTGCAGTCTAACCGTGCTTTTGGAAATCTTTTTTAAAAAGCATTTTTAGCTTTAAATTAATTTTTTAATATTTTTTTTATCGTTTTGATGTGTAGATGTTAAAAAAAAATTTTAAAAATAAAAAATATATTATTTTGATATATTTCCAAGCAAAAAATATTTTAAAAATCAATATCTACCACACTCATAGATATGCCCTTATTGTTTTTCTTATCAATATTGTTAAAATCATGTTTTTTTTTACACAACACGAAAAATAAAATATAAAATCAAATCATAAAAATAGATTGTAAAATCATAAGTAATTTTTTTTTTCATAGATGGTTCATACCAATAATAAGAAATTTCATCAATAAAGATATGATGTACTTGTTCTAGTATGCTAAAATCCCACCAAGCAAGATCTAAGGAAAAATGTTGAAAGTAGTTGGTAAAACCATGAGTCCAAGAAAAAAAACATTGAAAATAGCAATGTCTTTATAACTATGCTCCCTTGTTGGCCTGCATCAGTTCCAATGCTCCCTCCAAATGCATGATTATTTGTGTGATAGTTTTAGTTTATCAGATGTCTTTTACCTTGATGAATAATACATCACTTTTAGATATTTTTGTTCTTTCTTTTAGATATTGTTATACTTTCATAAGTTTCAAATATTATTTGTTGCATGCCATAAATCTCAACAAGTGGATCAATAAGAAATTATAGGCTTTGTATGAATTAAATAATAATAATCATCACAAATAAACGCTAAACAATCATAATGTAACAAAGATTAAATGAGATGTGTGTGATTATTGAGCTAGACCATCCATAAAAGTTTAAGGTATACCTTGTTCAATTTATGATGTCTTTTGATTATAAATTTCTTGCCCCTTTTTTTAGCTCCAGATCCTTGGTGTTTCCGGCTCTTAATCCTTGATTTTTAAGTTCCTATTTCTTCTTTTTTTTTCCTCCCTTTGACCTACTTTTAAAAAACTCTCATTTTATAAGCCAAGCTAAATCAGAAGGTTATAAAACCATGACGATTTTTCTTAGAATCTATGTGGTTATGCCATTTCTCTCATTTATAACATATTCCTGAAGGTTATGGTGTTTTCTTTCTATTTGAACTAAATCCTTAACAGAGAAAAAACCTTCCAAGCTAATTATTTTATGGATATTTTCTTCTTTAATCAAGGTTGATTGGGTGGGGTATTTTAGGTATTTTTCTTCTGTAGTCACACTTAATTTAAAGCTTTGTAACTCCTTGTTCATTAATTAGAAGATTGGTCTCCAATCAGCTTGAATATGTCAATGTAGAGGAGGCTCATTGGGGATAAATTATTGTTGATTTTGTCGAGACAAATAGGGTATAAACATTTGATGTAAATGGTTGGACTTTGTAGGTGAAGTGTTTCTCAATTTTTTAGTGCCAAATATGTCCCTTGAGGTGGTTAGAGACAAAGCATTATTCGAATGACACATCACTTGGTTTCTTCATTTTAGTTCGAATAACACGTTATCTATTACTAAACCCTAAAAATTAGGGTTTTTAATTGGATTTTTGAATTTTGAATTTTACCTATATTCTTCTAATTTCAACATTTATATCCCCAATTGAAGCAAAAACTTTTCAATTATTTCAATTGTATCTTTGCAAACATTGGTTATAATCCTTTAACTTGCGTGTCATTTCCAACTTAGTCATTGGTTTCCTGATTATGCAATTTACCCATATTAATTGTCAAACTTTTAATTTATCTCAAATTGACCATTGATTTGATCAATTTTAGTCTCTGAATGCACATGCTTACTGCACTATGATTCTTGGTTCTGAAATTCTTCCATTTGGTCCTTGATCAACCTTCAAACTACAAATTGTTTTCAATTAAATCCCTGATTTTACCAATTATACTTTTTTATAAAGTTTAATTGGGACCCTGACCCTGATCTGTCAATTATTGCATATTGACTCAAATTAGTTCTCCAAACTTAATTTTCTTTCAATTAAGTCCTCAAAAAGTTTAATTTAGCCCTTGGAATTAAGTAATTCTTCCAATTTGGCCAAATCGAGTTTCAAATTTAAATTTGCTTTAATTAAGTTTTTAATTAAATGATTTAAACCCATTAAAAGTTTAATTGAGTCCTTAAACTTAATTCCTTCTTTCAATTTTGGTCAAATTGACTTTTAAACTTAATTTTACTTCAATTAAGTTTTTTTTCAGCCTATCTTGTCAACAATATTCCAATATGACTATTCTTCTAGCAGTTCGACCTATTACAACTCAGAAGCTAATCTATTTGTGTCCCAAAAATAGTTTTGGATTTTGAATTTATTAATTTTTGAATTTTTAAATAAAAAAGCGAAGTAAAATATTTTTCAGGGACCTAAAATTAGGCATCATACTCCTTGGAACATTATGTAACCAAACTACCTTCCTAAATAATAGATTTGTTATATTTGTTAGATCATCAGTTTTATGGCAAGATATAAAATGTGTCATCTTGAAATATCTATCTATAATAACAAATATGGAGTCTTTTCCTTTTCTTGACCTAAGTAAACCTAAAATAAAGCTATAGAAGTATCAAACCAAGGTTCTTAGGAACATGTAAAGGTATATATAATCCATGAGGCATCACTTTAGACTTGTTTACATGTTATGCACCTATCATAAATTCTTTGCACATCTCTTTTCATGTTATTCTACTAAGAATGTTCATTTAAAACTTCTAAAGTCTTAGTAATCCCAAAGTGTCTTCTTAATCCACTACCATAAGCTTTCCTTACAAGTGATTCACACATTGAACAACTAGACACACAAAATCTTTTATCTTTAAATAAAAACCTATCATGCCTAAAAAATCCAATAGTTTCTACAAGTTCACATTGGAATTAAATTTTATCAAAATCAATATCATCAAGATATTTCTTTCACAAAATCAAATTCTAAAAGTCTAGTATTCAAAGTATTAAGAAGAATATACCTTTATGATAATGCATATACCTTGTTTGTATTTGATAATATATGGGAATGTCTCAATCTATTCAATCCACTTGGCATGTCTACAATTCAACTTATCTTGACTTTTCGAGGGTCTTAAATATTGGTGATCAATATGAATTGCAAACTCTTTAGGTTAAAGGTAATGTTGTCAAATCTCCAAAGTCCTCACTAATATATATAACTCTTTATCATATGTGGGTAATTTAGAGTTTCACCATTAACTTTTTTACTTAAATAGGTCATGGACCTTTTATTCTGTGTTAAAACAGCTCTAATATCTATACATGAAGCATCACATTCAATTTCAAAAGTTTTTGTAAAGTTAAGCAAAACAAGTAATGGGGCTAAAATAAGCTTTTCTTTTAGCAAATTAAAAGTTTTTTCTTGTCCAATTTCCCATTTAAAACCCAAAATCTTCTTTACAATTTCAGTTAATGGAGCAACAATTGTATTAAGATCTTTTATAAATCTCCTATATAAACTAGCCAATTCATGAAAACTTTTTACCTCACTTATCTTCTTAAATATAGGTCACTCTTTTATAGTATTAACCTTAGTCTCATCCATTTCAATACCTTTTTCACTAACAACATATCCAAGAAAAAATAATTTTTTCCATGCAAAAGTCACAATTCTTTAGATTAGCATACAAACTTTCCTTTCTAAGCATATCAAGTACCTATCTTAAATGATTTATATGCTTATCTAATCATTTACTGTAAATCAATATATCATCAAAGTAAACAATTACAAACCTACCAATGAATACATGCAATACATGGTTTAATAATCTCATAAAAGTACTAAGTGTATTAGTAAGTCTCAAAGACATGACTAACCATTCATATAAACCATATTTAGTTTTAAAAGCAATTTTTCATTCACCATATTTTTTTTATTATAATATGATGATATCCATTTTTAAGGTCAAATTAAAAAAACAAAAATATATGCAATTCATCAAATATATCATTTAATTTAGGGATAACATGTCTATACTTTACTGTTAAGTTTTGATTGCTTTATAATCAACACACATTCTCCATATACCATCATTTTTTTATACTAAAAATACATGAACAATATATGAACTCATACTCTCTAGAATGTACCCCTTCGATATTAACTCCTCCATTTGCCTTTAAAGCTCTTTTGTTTCCTCAAAATTACTTTTATAGGCTAGTCTATTAGGAATAGTTGAACTTGATACTAGATCAATCTGATGTTCTATTCCTCTTATAGATTGCAATCCACTTAGAATTTCATCAGAAAATTCATCTTTAAATTTTTGTAACAAAGAAACATAAATACTATAAACATAAGAAATCAAGTTCATTGTTGTTAAAGTATACCTCCTTATACAAGAGTAAAATCATAGGCATATCATAAAAATAAGCATGTGTAAGATCACTTTGTTTTGAATACAAATTAAGGTATTTCCCCACTTTTCCTACACAGTCTTCTTTTCTCATCTTTTTTTTCTTCTCTCTAATTATTCTCCCTCCACAATCAGCCTTCCTTTAATATTTTTTTTTATTTGGGAAGAAGCCTTCATATTTATCTTTAATGTCTGAAACTTTACCCTATGATATTTCACACTCATAAGCTCACCTTATTTTTACTTAGCCTCAAATCCTCACCATTATTTCGTAACAAGGCCTCTTCGGTTTCTCCTACTTTCTTTAACTTTAATTGATCTTTATAAACTTGTCTAGGTGACAATAGTGTAAGCATGTATGTTTTCCCATCCCTTTTCAACTACATACCTATTTTTAAAATCATAATACTTGGCTTTCCTATCAAATCAAGGTTTCCCTAATAATAAGTGTGTAGCATGCATAAAAAAAAATCACTCAAAACCTCATCCTTATATCTCCCTACCTTATACTGAGATTAAAACCATTTTAGTCACCATAACTTCTTTATATTCATTCAATCATTCAAGCATATACAATGTAGCATGATTAACAGTAATCAAATTCAGTTTTTTAAACAAAGTTATGCTAACAACATTAGTACAACTACCATTATCAATGATCATACTACATAACTTGTTTTTATGTCGCATCTAGTATGAAATATATTATCTCTTTATTTCTCAACATCTTCTTCACTAACTTGAACATTAAATGTTATTTTTATAACCAAGAATTCTCTATCAACATTATATTCAACATCACTAGCATCTTTAAGTTCTAACATGCTTTCATATTTAAATTCATTCCTAGCTGACTCTACTTCCTCATCATCTCTCAAAATCATAATCCTTTTATTTAGACACTCTAATATATAATGCCCAAATCCTTGACACCTAAAATACTTAATCTCTTATTTATGTTGTATTGAACATTATTTCTTACTCTTTTTTTTTTTTATCTATTACCACAATCTAGTTTTTAATATATGAGGATTAAATAACTTTAGGTACTGTTATTGACTTTATTTGTATACCTTCTTTTCTGAAATTGAACTTCCAAGCTTGAGAGGATCACAAATAACCACCTGATCTTGCACTACCTTTTCTTTTCAATTGTTTTTCCACCTTTATAGCTATATGCATCATATCTTTAATTTCAAAATAATAATAGAATTCAACCATATTAGCAATATCTCTATTAAAACCATTTAAAAATCTACTCATTGTGACTTCGTTATCTTAAAAAAATATTAACTCTAATCATAATTATTTTCATCTCTTTAAAATACTCATCAACATTTTTAAAACCCTAAGATAAATATTGCAATCTATTATATACTTTTCTATAATAATGATTAGGGACAAATATTTTCTTCATGATCACTTTCATGTATTCCTATATATTAATGAGTCTTTCTCTATTATACCTCCTACTTGTAACAACTTGATCCTGCCAAATAATAATATAATCAATAAATTCAATTACAACTAGTTTTACTTATTTTCCTTCAAATATCTATGACAATCAAATATAAATTCTACCTTTTTTTCCAATCCAAATAAACCTTTGGATTATTCCTTCCTTTAAATACTGGAATTATAAGTTTTATGCTACCCAAATTATGATCTAAACTATCATGATCAACAAAATTCCTCTCTTGACTGAATTCCTATTTGGCCAAAATCCACCTTTAAACTCTCTTTTGGTTGTGTCTCATATAAGAGATTATGGTGTATATGAGACTTCATTTCATTATTAACTATATCATTATCATCCTCATCATCATCATTAGAGTTTTTAACTACACTTTAATTTAGAGGAGAAAATACCCGTATAGTATAATTTTTAATCTTCTTTTCCTTACGACTAAGAATATCATGTCTACCAATTATTCTAGTACTTAATTTATCCATCTTTCCCATCAAAGCCCTTACGACTAAGAATATCATGTCTACCAATCATTCTAGTACTTAATTTATCCATCTTTCCCATCAAAGTCTTCATCATTACCTTCAACCTATCTTGGTTTTTTACAAGATCCTTCACCTTCAATTAATGTCACATATTTTAATGCCATTGTGAAAACTTGTAATATAGGTTAGTAGTAAGGAAAAATTTCCTCACACTTCCTCATATGTTTACACTCAATTTAATATCATTTCACTTGTGTTTTACACAATTCAATCAAGCTTTTCACTATAATAATTTCATTATGCACTTTACCTCACTATTCCCTTACTTAGATTCTTAAATGTAACTTAGAAACTTATCACATAACCAATCAAAATAACATAATGATTTTATAATAATGAAGACTCAAGAAATATATGAAACTAATCAAAACAAAACTTGAGGATACATTTATGAATAGCAATGTAAATTCATGTGAAATGTAATGATGAAAAGAAGACACAAAATAAAAGCAATGAAGTTTATGTTAATGTTTCAAAGAAAACTAACTTATTCAAAAAGTCAAGATTTAACTTCAAGAATTTCAAGAAAACAATTAAAATAAAGCAAGAAAGATCTATACAATTAATCAGATGTTAATGAAACACGACAAGACAATAAAGAAAAAAACAAGAATTCAATTTGGCAATACCAAGGTTTGGTATGTACTTATATGGAAAATAAAGAAAATATTCAAGAAACTTTTGGCCAACCCTAAAATTAAAGGGCTTGTATTCGATTATACTCTAACTTGTCAATTCAATCAATTCTTGCAATTTTCCCTTCAATTTCCCCCTATTTTTTCAACATAGATCAACAAGAACAACATTTATCTTTGTTTATGTTTTTTTTTACTTTGGGCTGAAATGAAGAAATATAGAAGATGAAGATTAAGAATAGAATTCTTATTTAATGTGTTTGGCAAAATCAAGAAACTAAGCAAGATATATATATAGGGTTTGACAAAAACTTTGAAATAATAAAAGAATAGACCTTTTTTTACTTTTCTTTTAACGAAACAAAATCCTAGCCAAAACTATAAGGAAAAAAAATATCAAGAAACAACACAAATTAAAGATTAAAGGGATATAACTTGATAAAAACACAAGTTTTGATACCAACTAATGTAGACACCTCCCAAGATACGCTAAAATCATATATGAATGATTTGCAATTTGACCCAACAAGAACTTGTCTTGGAGAACCAAAGTTATACGTAATAACCACTCCCACCCTAAGCTTATAAAGAGATGTGAACGAGTTGTATAAAATCACAACGAAATTGATTAGTCCTTCAAAGAGTTTGTAAGTCCAATTAAGAATTTGGTATGAGAATCACTTAACCATATAAAAGATAGCAAGAGTGTTGATTTATTTATAAAAAACAATTTCTTTTTTCAAAAAGTCTCTACAAAAAAGTATTTATACTAGAAAACATTCTAACTCTAATATGATATCCCTAATGAATATGGATAAACCTTATAAATAATAATAATTCAATGAACCTAAATTTAAATAAAAGCCTTAATACATCTAAAAGGATGAAAATAACTAAAATATAAATAAAATAATAGCTTTATTAATTTAAATAAGACTAAAGTCATTTTTATAATATGATAGAATCAAAGCCCAACTTCAAAAGCATGGTTTTCTCTCTTCTTAATGAATTAGAAGGTTTTCCATATATCACTGAAAATCTATAGATGTTTACTTCCTAATTAAACTAGAATTGTATAAAAATTGCTTTTGTAGCTGTAGTTATTACCAAAATAATAGCAAAGGTCAACGCTAGCAGATTTAAATCTTCTAATTCCAATCTTTTTGTAATGTCTGAATGCCTATCTGTTAGCTCTTCTTGAATATTAATTAAATTAATCAATGCTTGAACTTCATTACTTAATATCTTCTTGAAGTTCACCTTAGCCCCATGTCTTGAATAAGTCTATTAAAAGTCTCTTTGAACCTTCTAGCTCTAAGTTTTGTCACTGTACCAACTGAAACCTCCAACAGATATCTTGGTGTTGCTTAGATCGCATCAATTTAACTATTGACCTATGAAATCAAACTACCACACTTAGCTTACACTAGATAGGTGGTTCGAGTTGTGCCTCGGGCCGTGTTTTGTCAAATGTAAAAAAAAAATATTTACACTAGATTGATGTTGGAACGCAAAATAAGAAAAAAGAAGGATCAAAGTGAGATTTGGTTACTTTCTTCCCAAGTAACTATGAGAAAATGAAAAAAAAAAGGCTATAGATAAAGGAGATATTTTTTAGAAAAGGGGTGTGAAAAAATAAACCCTAACCCCCATCAAAAAAAAATAGAGAGAGAAAAAGTGTTGAGAGAAAAAGTGTGAAATATGGAGTGAAATACAAATGAAAGACAAAAATAAAGAGGGATGATGAGAGAAAAATAATATATAAAGAGAGAAAGAAGGAGAAATAAAAAGGAAAATAAGGTTAAAAATTCATAACTTTTTTTTTAGTTCCCACCCTTCTCCATTGCCAATCACCAAAAATCACCATCATTAGTTGTAAAACCCCTATAAGAGCACCACCATGATAATAGCCCTCACAGTGAAGGCATCCACCATGATCAAGCCCCTCTTTACTTGCCAAACAACATTAGTTTTGTTATTTCCTAGCCCCCGAAAAGTTGGTTCTCTTTCTCACTCTAACTGAGCAACCATCCTTCACCTGAACCACCACTCAAAGCCTTAAAGACATCATATTCACCAGTAGCCAACACCAGTAACCGAGTCAGACTCATGATGAAGAGGGAAAGAAACAACCAAGAGAAGAAAAAGAGAAAGAAAGCTAAAAATTTACCCAGCCCGATCAACCAACACCAATAACTAAACTAAACCTATAGTGGACGACATTGTCGATGCTATAGGAAAAAAGAAAAAGAAGAGGCACATCTCGTGGGCTGGTCTACACACCTTTATGTCTCGCTAATGCATGCAATGATGTGCCACCAGTGACTGCCATCACCATCACATATCAAACATGTGCTGCTATGATCTCCTCTTGTCTAGTCATTTTCAAGCCTTTTTTAAGCTACCTAACAACTCTGGAAGTTTGATTTCGAACCCTAAATTAATATTTTAAAAACATTTTTAACATATTGTTTATTTTTAAAGGAAAATATATGTTAGACCTTTTTAAGGTAAATTTGCTCATTTAATTCGCTTCTAAATGTTCCCTCAGTACCAGTAACCTAAATTTAATTAGGGTTAATACTTAGCTAGAATTCAAGGATTGAATGCTTATTTTTCACTCCAAAGCATATGATTCCATGAATTTATTTTTTTCTACATAAAAATAGATAGAATAAATAAAAAATATATATAAATTAAAGAAATTAAAGATAAACTTGCATAAAATTAAAGTTAAGAGTACGATAAAAATCACATAAAAATTAAGCACGACAAATGCCCCTGAAACTTACTTCTTGATTGTCCTCAAACAAGGGCTTAAATCTAAACATATTTAAAATTTGATCGATGAGTCTCAAGCATGAAACCAAATCAAAGAAAGGAAAATTAATTAGACTTCATTTATTTAGTAATAGAAAATATAGTACTTCAATTTCAATAATTTCTTTGTTACTTTTGTCTTATCTTTTTTGAATCAACCATTAAGTATTTTTAAGCCTTTCAAGTTTTTAAGATTTTTAAACTTAAAAAATAAACTTAAACTTGATAGTTTAGTGGTTCTTCTAAGCTAAATCATGTCCTAGGCCCTTTTCTTACTTTGGTAACGTTTTTCTTCTTCTTCTTCTATATTTTTTCTCATATCATTACTCTTGATGCTTTGTCCTCTTAAGATTTTTAGGTCATTCATATAGCAAGCTGTCAAATCGATCATTTTCAAACTAGTTGGTTTATAGAACGAAGTGCAAAGACACATCAAATAATTTACTTACTCGAACCACAAAGGCTACAGAATAGGAAATATCATAAGTACATATTTGGATTTTTAATTTTTTTAACTGAACATTGGTACTTAAAGCCTTTAAAATATGAAATATTTCACTTTTGTTTCGGTAAACATAAACATGAAGGTCAATGTATAAAATTATGGTATAGCTAGAAAGGACAATGAAACCACCTTATCATTATTTACAGATAAATTTATAATATTGAATAACTATTCAACTGTCTAATGATTTTTTTAAAAAGGAAAACTTATCATCACTCTCAAATCTTAATTATGGAGTAGTTATGTGTATAAATGATTTTAAAACTATGACTCGATTTAATAATCAATCTTCTCATTGACTGCATGAAAAACAAAACTTTAAAATTTACCCCTTGTTTGAACAATACGCTAAAAAGAACATTAGATATGGCTAAACTTTGTTCAAATATAGCGAGGAGATGCAAATAGTTTCTGCACCCCCAAATTTAAACTAAACATTATTCTCAATGTAAAGAAAAGAGAAGGATATATGTATGTGTGTGTGTGTGTGTCTATATATATACAGATCTATTTTCTAAAAACGAATGTTGAAATGTGTGTGAGGCTTTCACAAACTTGAACATACATAAGACAAAAAAAAAAATACAAGTAATAAGTAAAAGAAAAACTAGAAAAACAAAACAAAATAAAGGAACTTAGAAAACTTATGTTACCTCCTAAGAAACGTTGGTTTATTGTCTTTTTAAAAAATAAGTTTTAATTAAAACACAATGAAAACTTGAAGAAACTCGTTGACACAATTTTTATTCATGTTTGAAAAATTAATATTTACACACATATACATACATAAAAAGACGTCATCACTATTTATAAAATTATTTAAAAGCCAATAAAAAATTGCTTATTTTCAAAATGAGTTGTTTCATACACATGCTTAGGTAAAAAGACGATAGCATAATTTTATAAAGTGATAAGAACATTATTATGAAGCTATTAAAAATAAAATATATTACATGAGTGAAAAGTTGTCAATTTTCAAAAATAAATTTTTTCACATACATGTATACATAAAAGGTGATAGAATTGCTTTATAACACAAATCTAACATTATTGAAAAGCTAGTAAAAAAATTGAGTTATGACATTTACCATCAATAACTTGTAGCTTCAGAGCCAATGAGACATGCTTTAAAAAGGTAGCTTTAGATTCTCCTTTTTTAAAGTTTTGGATACCAACTTGTCAATGATATCTACCTGAAAATATGAATCATAACTACATAAAAATTTTATATCTTTAAACACATTAAATGTTACTGTTGATCTTGCACTCGTAAAACTAGTTTTTCTTATTGAACATCGATCAATGCTCTCCTTATTGTTAAAAATGGTCAAACAAGAATATGAGAGATTTCATAGTACTTCTTCATATGAAGAATAATAAAGTCAAGTGGAAAAATGAACTTGCCAACTCTTATGAGAACACATTCTATAATTTCTCATAGATGTTTGATTGATCGGTCCACTAATTGTAAATATAATATGGTGGGTCTAGATCACCATGATCAAGTTTTTTAGGCATTGAAAAAGACATTAAATTCACACCAGCACCTAGGTCACAAAAAGATTTTTCAAAATAATAATTTTCAATTGTGCAATGAATAGTTAAACTCCTTTAAGCTTTGGTGTAATTTGTTTTGTGTGATAGCAGTGCATTCCTCAATTAACATCACAATACCATACTCTTCTAACTTCCATTTATTTGATAAAATATCCTTAACATATTTAGGCATTTGCTTTAAAGCTTCAATAAAAAGAATATTAATATATAATTGCTTAAAAATACTAAGAAATTTAGAGAATTGATTATCAAACTTATTTTTTATAAGTTTTTTTTTAAAAAAAGGAGTTGATGAATCATAAAGTGAAGGAGAATTAGTTTCAGAAAAAAAAAACTTCTTAAAATCCATGGGTTATAAAGCTTCTTTATTCTTCTTAGAATTTCCAGCCTGCTGATCGGTTAATTGTTGCACCAATTGTTTGATACTTGTTGTTTGTGACCACTCAATTTTCCTTTCAATTCTTAATGATATTACTTTGACATGTTGCTTAGGATTGGTAATGGTATTGCTCGACAAAGTTTGTGCTATCCTTTTTAAAAGAATGGTTGAGAGTTGACCAATTTGATCTTTAAGGTTACAAATCAAAGCCAAAATATTTTGAATTTCCAAATCTATCTCTCGAATGTATTGAATGAACACCTCCTCGAGTGTTGGGCTATTTATTATTATGGAAAACTTTGAGGTGGTCTAGCTATCTATTGATTATTGCTCCATGAAGCATCAAGGTAATTTCTCCATCCGAGATTAAACATGTTTAAATAAGGATTGTTTTGACAATGAAAATTGGACACGTAATTAACTTGTTAATGAATTTATTAAGCAAAAGGTTTCCTCACTTGGCAATTAATTGAGTGATTTCTTGTGCAATAATCACACATAACATTAGTTTGATTAACAATAGCATTCGTCTTACCGAATCATTTAATAGAGTTTTATTTATGCCACCAATGTGTTTGTATTGTTCCCTTAAAAGGTCATTAATAATTACTAGATGTTAATTTTATAAGTTATACTCATTAAAGCCCCTTTAGCTACTATATTAACCATAAACCTATTTGTAGCTCTTAAACCATTGTAGAATGTATGGATTTAAAACGATGTTAGAAGATCATGATAAGGATACTTTCATAATAAATATTTATATCTCTCTCATGATTCATTCTCAAATTAAGTGATTATAGTAATATCATTCTTTAGCCTAGTTGTATTGGTTGGAGAGAAAAACTTTGCAAAAACCTTGCAGGTTAACTCCTTCAAAGTAGTAATGACACTAAGTAGTAGAGGATTTAGCTAGCCTTCACTTTTTCTTTAAGTGAAAAGGGAAAAGTCTTAAACAAATAGCATCATATGTCACTTTATC
>Ga0325403_1003415_pt1 | contig 14489 bp, 4 predicted proteins | sample PopdelMetagenome_19_FD_205665 | JGI IMG/M metagenome (GOLD analysis project Ga0325403, IMG submission 205665) | Populus deltoides microbial communities from Bellville, Georgia, United States - Xylem-PdKOR-R4 | ecosystem: Host-associated > Plants > Phyllosphere > Stem > Wood/Secondary xylem...
ATTTATTTTAATTATGTCAATTTTGATCCTCATTGTTTTTTATTTTTTTGGGGTCCTTTTGTTAAATTATTTTTTTAAATTAATATTTATTTTCAATTTCACCTTTCAATTAAAAATAATTTTTTTTTGTATTTCAATTTTGATTCTTATTTTTTTAATTGCTATTTTATTTTGTTTTAAATTCTTTTGTATAATTGAAATTATTTTTTCAACTTCATATCCTAGAATATTTGATTGATTGGAAATTAAGTTTTATGATTTTTCTAAATATAATGCTTCGGGTCTAATGATCCAGGTTACGAGTTTGAAAAATTAATGCGGTTGACATTGATTTTTTTATATAAAAAATAAGTTTTTATCATTTTTATCATTTTTTTCTATTGAATTATCATGATCTTATGACCTAAGCTACATGTGTGGTGGGATAATCCAGGTTGGCTCAACTCTAATTACTAGGGTTACAGATTTGTCATATTAACTCGGGTTGATTATGATTATTTTTTTAAGTCTTTTTTTATCATATTTTATTCTTTCATATTTAACAAACTGAGAATTCAAATACATCGTTTCTCTTTTAAAAAAATATATTTTTTTTCAGATTATCATAATTATTTTTTAAAAAATAATTGATACGTCAACCATCATTACTTATTTTTTTTATTATTTAGTTAAAATAAAATTAAATTATTTAATCTAGTCTACACTGTAACTTAAGTTATGAATTATTCTTTCTTTCTTAAAATGTACTTGTTGTTCTTGAATATCTACATAAAAAATAAATAGTTTGAATCCAAGGTGTAGTGGGGATTTACAATTAGTAAAGTAAGGTATTAAATTCCTTTTAATTTGTTTTTATGTTTCAAAAATACTTTTGAAAAAACTTGAATTTTATTTTATATTTTTTTATTTAAATTAATATTTCTTTAATGTTTTTAGATTATTTTAATATATTAAAAAATATTTTTTTAAAATTAAAAATATATTATTTTAATAAATTTTTAAATAAAAAATACTTTAGAAAACATCCAAAGTATGCGTTGTAGACTCTCAACAATCATACTCTCAAGACAATAAATTACAATAACAAGCAACAATCTTCCAAATGTAGCCATTTACGATTCCTCACTTGCTGGGACCTGGGAAGTAATTCAATGCCACGTGGAGGAGCTATATATATATATATACACGGCCTCTAGTTTCTACTCCATCCAATTCACTGTTTGACATCAGAAATTACAATGTACTGTTTTTTTTAATATTTCATAATAATAATAATAATAATTATAATAATAATTTAGGATAGGGGACGTTCGAAAATGCTCAAATTTATCTGGTTCCTGCAGAGTATTTCAGCGTACACATGCTTCTGCTAAAATTGAAATGGTATAAAACCTCCAGGGTTCCCCCCCGCCCCCCGGCATTTGGTAGTGGGTAGGTGGATTTCTCAGGATCATGAAAAACTAATCCTATGTTTTTTTTTGGGATTAACAGCATCAAATCAAACCACTTCCTAGCAGATAAAAGTCAACCAATATTGAGCTTTTATGCATTAATCCCGGCCGAGAATAATTTTGCTCTCGTTAATCTGGCATCCGGCAAGCATTTCTTCAAGTACTTGCAAAGCTGTGGATTGAGCTATTAATTAATCAAACCCTTGAACTAACCAAAATAAACGTTCTGGATCGATTATTAATACTGGCAGCCTGTTCTTGCATCCTGAGCTGCTGGTGCGTGCCTAAATACATAGCAAATTAAAACAAATATATAAAATTTTAAAACAAAATCGAAATAAGTGGTGCAATATATGGAATCATAGAGATCCAAGATGATGTAATAGAAAGGTAAAGAAAAGGAGATGGAGGGTTCCACAGGAGAATGATGAAAGAATTGAACATAATCAGGAATAAGATTGGCAAGACAAAAGGGTGGATATGAAAACTGGGTCCATGAGGGATTTTTCAAAAAACAAAGAAAAACATACCGTGTTTAGCGTTTGACTTCACAGTCACACCCCGCCATCTCTCTCATGACCACAATCCTCTTTTTCTGTTCATATTCTAACTTTTGTAATGTCTGAGTGGAGAACAAAATCATGAGGGTTTGAAGGATGCGCGAGATATTGGGGGCATGCATTTGAGAGAGACCTCTTCTAGTTTAAGTCAAGACCCAAACGTAGACTTCAACAGCTCAACCATGTATGATCCACTCCTAACAACACTCTGATATTCTTCAAACGAGAAACATTAATTATCTGATCACATCACTCTGGTCACTTTAATTCATGATCTTCCATCTTCAATAAGCTGTTTACTGTTGGAGACGAACACAGACATCCTCTTCAAATTTTTTGGTACAGTTGTTTAATAGTTAAACAAATTGTTTCACCTAATTAATGCTTCTTCTTTTTTTCTAATAACCATGTGCATGCATTATCAACAAAAACGAAAGTTACTTGGGGCATAATGAACAGGCGATACGGTTTTGTTGTTTATGTTGAAAACTTCAAAAAAATAATGAAGCTTTTGGGGTGAAGTAGAAAGGTAAAAGGGTGAAAATTCAGAGAAGAGATCCATGTGATCAAGAAACTATTGCAATGACCACACATTTGAAACCTTTCATTGCTGATATTGATCTCCATGGCTTAATCAAGAGGATTTGGCAAGATACTTAACAAGATAAGTGACATAAAAATAAAAAAGAAGGGTCCCAAGTCATCATTACATGTCATGTTCTATCATTTGGTTTTTGTTTTAAAACAAAAATAAAGATGCTTTGACATGAAGATTTGAGAGGGCACCGCCGCTTATTTTGAGAGTACTGTGCGAGGAAATTAGAATAGACAACCAAATGATTTAGACCTTCTAAAGTAATTAGATATATAAGGCGAAAAAGGAAAGGTGTGGAGGATTTAAATTAATGGGAAGGAGGGTTTTCTTGGGAACTTTGAGCAAGGATACAGATAGTTAAACATGCCATTCTCCATAGGCAACAGATTAACGAGTGTCAGGGACTCAAGACGATTCATATTTTTTTCCCTAATAAGAACTCAAAATGATTTTTACTAATTTTTTTTCTTAATCCAGAGACGTGTTGAAACCTGAAACCAATATTAAAATCAGCATGATGTCTGCCTATGTAAATTGTCAAACTAGGATAGGATTGCTGCTACATAAATGTAAATTGCTGGTTCGAATGGCAAGGGACAGGACATACAATCTTAACAAAACCATGTAATTTTTTTGTTCCTTTGTGCTTTAATTAGAGCTCTGGGGTTCGTGAAAGACAACATGTTTCTGGAGAAGCCCTGCTTTTGAACAAGCATGTCCCATGAAAGTTAAAAGCCTCATTAACATCCATGGCAAAACACAAGAGAGAGAAGAAGTTCCCAGAGGAAGGGTTCTTTTTATGATCAACTTGAGTTTTCGGTATTCCTAAGCCTTGCGACTTGCGCTGCATTGTTTCTTTGAAAATCCCAAGCTTGGAATAATTCTAGTTTTTGGCCTAAAATTATTGGAGGTTTTTCTCTTCTTTTCTTTTCCTCAATTCTCCTTGCTTTTCGATATTAAAAAATGGCAGTATACCTCTCATATTTCCACCCCTTAACATGTGCAAGTGACATCCCCTCACTTCACTGCTGCTTTCTGAAGCAAAAAGGCTTTGTAATGTAGCTCACTAGGAATCCAACCTGCCAAGCAAGGCTCAAAGTGCCATCATTTTGTTTTAGAAGATAGAAGCAACTTTATGTTCATGGGTTTGTTGGATGTTTGTCTAAACTCTCAACCATAGTCTTCGTCTTAATCATCATGAGTTTCATTTTTCCCTCTTTATCTACCTTTTCTTTCTCAAGCTTTCAAAGCTTATAATTACTAAGTACTGCTCCTGGAGTGACACTGGAAGAAGACAACCCAACACACCCGTGGATGTCCTATGAATCATCATTCTGCTCTTGTGGCCTTCTTCCATCACTTCATTTCTTGCTTTTGATGAAATTATTTTGTTCATTTGCCCATTTTCTCACCTGTCAGGGAATTTTTTTTTTTTTGCTAGAGATTGTGAAGCGTCATATTTTATGTTACGTTCAAATCGTTGCCCCTAGCAATATGAGGCATTTATGATGATCAAAGTTGCTTTTGCATATAGCAAAGGGATCATTGACTACAAGCATTATAATGGGTTATTATGGCTGCTTAAACGTTTGCCACCTTTTTCTACTAAAATATGATATTAGCACATTTCATGCTTTTTGACACAAAGGAAAAGCTTTATTACCACACAAAAATTGCAATGTAGTTCGTAAGCTAAACAATGCAGTGTATTATTGTTTTGAAAATAAACAACACTACTAGCAACGCTGTTATTGAAGCGTGAAGTTCTAGCCCAAATTGAGGAGTAGGTGATCCGTAGTTCTTTGTTGGGTATCGAGTAATTCTGGCAAGAGAAGGAACCTTTTCACTCGTTTGGCTCTGGCTTAGATTCAACAAATGCAGCTATAAAGCCTGCCAAGCATTATGAAGGCATGTCAAGAATAACTTTAAGAACGTAGTGGCATTCACAGTGACATGTTGGAGACACTACATTATGCTGTCACTTGAGACCTACATGACTTTGACATGAAGGGAGCTAGAGGGAAAGAAAATTCAAGCATATGCAGCGAAGGCCAGAACAGGGGTCCTGAGATCAAATATTGTGCTGTGTCCCTGACACACTTTCTCATTAAAGACAGAAAAGAGATCCAGAATTAAATCCAATCCAATGCAAATTGCAACCTTTCAAAAATTGTACTTTAGAGAATTCTCAAATGGTTTCTAGCTTTTCAACTTTCTTATTAGTCAATTTCAATGGTATTGAAAACAATGTTTTGAAAATTAGAGGAGACATGAAATTTTTTAACTGAGGAATGGAGGGTTGTTAGTAATGCAGCTAGCTTGTGATAAACAAATGGCTATCACAACATTATAACTTTGCTTTTTAGTTACCTTGCTACTAATAATCCCACTGTAACATGAAATGGACTTCAACAGAGTAATTCATCCTCTTTCACTCTGAATCAAGATTTAACTTAACTCCCTTGCCCTTGTGTTTTTTGTGCTGCATTCAAAGGCCCTTGTTTGTTAGGGATAAGTTTGTTGATAAAAGGCCTCTCACAGCGGTAACTGTTAATGATAATTGACAAAATTACAGGAAACTTTCAACATCAAAAGCAAAATTCAAAGAGCATATGAAAAATTAAATGATCAATTATATTCGCACCTCAATCAGTTCACATAGTTATAGCAGAAATTGAAAGAAATAAAAGGACAAGGGGACACTCACATGATGAAAGATGCTATGCAGAAGCAACTTAAGCCGATAGCAAAGTGGATTTTAAATGCTGGCCAGAAATTTTTGTGGTCCAGAAATAATTTCTCGGATATGAGAGTAATTACACCAGAAAACAACAGAACTGTCCAACCTGAAGGTAAGCAGATGGTAAAAGAAAATGCAGAAGAATCCTGCACAGAGAAAAACACAAGTATAAGGCTGATGTAAATACCCACAAACATGGAAGACTTGCAGCATCAAATCCATAACTGGAAGTAGTGTTTGATGAATAATGCAGAGAATATAACCCTAGAAATCATATCCTCAGAATAGTCAAGAAACCAGTGACCAGAGAATTTCAATTTAATAAAGAATATGTCATCAATTTCCTACTTTTGTTGGATCTTGTCCCGTCATGAGAGGAGAAGCATTCAGCTGCTTATGAAGGTAAACAGAAATATTGTGACTTCAAATTGATGTTGAAATGCATTTACTGCATGTATTCCAAATGTAAATCTTTCAGCCCAAAAGAAAAGAAGGGAAAGAATCTACAAATTCTTAACCATTCTGGCGAGCAAAGGAGTTAATCACACACCCTATTCTAGGGAAAATGCCTGGTCACACAAGATAAGCTAGTAGTAGCAGTGGCATTAGCAGGCAAGTGTAATGGCACAATAATACAGAAGATGGGAAGATTTCTTTTTCCAGGTCCTGTCTTGCTGCCCTCAACAAAGTTTGTAACTATGTTTCTTAACTAAAAAGGTGCTAGCTAACAGCATAGGCTAGATTCAAATACATAACAAAAATCATGAAACCACATAGCAATAAAATGCAAAACAACACTGAAGAGACCAGCACCATCAAAACAACATAAGCAAATCTGTGAAATCAGAACAATGTTAAGAGAACATATGAGGAGAGAAATAAACCTGATGCAGACCTGGAAAATGTAGCATGTGAACTTTCCTGGAGTGGAAGAAACACCAATCTCACAACTAAACACCCTGGAAATGAAAAATTAACATTTACAACAAGCTCCAAATTATAAACATGCTATATTAATCAAACTCTCTAAATTGAGGCAGCAAAAGATTCAAATATACTATTTTGGTTTATTTAAACACTCAATTTGATTAAAAAAAAATTGTTGTTATAACTCAAAGAGGCACATAATATCTGAACCAGCCACATACCTAAGTTGTGAACAAGTCCATATAAAGCCTGGTTGTATGGGGTATCCAACCATACAAGAACAATCTTTTCCTCTTTTTGAAGAATTAGCTTCCGAGAGGATAGAAGAGTGAACAGAAAACACATGCTAGCGGCTGCTTATCATAATCCATTATAGTTCCTAGTCTGTGAAAAGACATGGTGTTAACTAATATACTAACAAAATAGTTGTGAATATCACACAGTTGCTAAAGAACCTTGCCATAAATTGATAACGAATTAATATGAGCAAATTGAAGACACTATCGAGCCCTACAGTTTGCAAACATTAACAAATCAAACAGGTTTCCATCACACTACCAGTTTAAGCAATTTTTCCTTCCTTTGTTTTCTTTTGAAGGGACAGGGATGGATATTAAAAGCATAGAAACTTCGCTCACGCACACAAAAAAAAAATCATTCCTGAAAGGGAAAAGATCAGAACTTCTAAATGCATGAAAAAGAACAAAATAACTCCAATATCCTAAGAACAAGCAAGCTTCATATGCAGTTTGTGACAACGCAAAAACAATTCCTTTGTCCTACGAGAATTAAAAGTTTTATTTTAAAGTTGTCAGTGAACAAGGCTATATAGCAAGATATAAGTTTCACGTACACAAGTGAGTCTCACAACTAGGAATTCAGATCAAGGAGATTACTTAGAAAAATAGATATGGAGACAGGTATAGATACATTTATCCAACCTTGTTTTTAATCAATTAGTCTGCAAATTGCCATTTTGCAGCTGATTTTCAAGGAATGCATTTCATATACCAAAAAAAGAAAAAAGCGAACATAAGTTGAAGTAACATTTTGTGCCTTGCATAAAAAGTAGCCCAAGACTTCCACAAGAACAGAAGTGACAAAAATTCCAAGATCTTGAAGATGAGAAGAAATGGTCAAGTTCTGTTAAAAAAAGGTGGATAGAGATAGTGAAGCATACTAATTAGCGCACAATATCCAACACATAGAGGAATAGATTCTCCCCAAATCTGCATATCAAATCACCTAATACAAACACATTGAAAAGTAGAATCTATATGATGCATTTAGTACAACATGTACGCTCATCAAACTTTCAAATTGGGATGTTGTTGATGCATGTAGCACCACTTAACATCCTTCAATTATCTCAAAAACAGATGACGATGCTTTATTTCAAGCTGTAAACAAATCCAAGTGCGTATCTACCACATGCCATTAGTCAGATCAACAACTTATAACTGTCAAGATTGTTAACATGGTCCAAATAAACTCTTACCCTTGCTTGGAAAGAATGATGTACATTGTCAGACAATGCAAAAAGGTAGCTGCTGTTTCAACAATCAACCACAGTTTAAGCAAGAGCAAATTTTGGGAGATGATATACAAGGGTTCAGCTAAAAGCTTGTACAGCCTGCAACATAAAGTGAACTTATAATCATTGTTTATGTTATTTGGAAAAGGATAACACAGATGAGATGAAGTACATTCAATTGCAATAAAAGACACAAGTTTACTATAAAGGGACTAGTAAGCTAGTAACTGAGGTTATGTAATGCACAAAGCAAACAAGAGAAGCCTGTAAAAGAGTCCCAGGGTTGGGGAGAGGAGAGACATATATGCTTAGCTACAGTAAAGTATTGTGAAGCTCTGATCATTGATCATGGATGATGAAGCTAATGAAAACTAGGGAATTATCAATACATAAAAAGGTTTTTTACTCTTATATTCATCTCATAAATTCAACAACACTACTGCTTTCTCAAACTTTCTGTGAGTTAAACAACTACCGAGGTGTTCCTTAGACTGCCTATGATCCATTTCTACTTCCAAAGGAACTAAAATGAAAGTCTCAACTCACGAGCTATACCATGTTTAGAAAAAAACATGTTTAGGAGATCTAAAACTTTTTAGAGCATGCTGCTGGTAACAAAGAATGATAAGAGAACAGTTTGAACAACCTGTCCAAACATAATTAATGTTAAGAGGCTATCATAGCATTTTACAATTGATCAAGATTGCTTGTGCATGTGGATTTGAATAAGTTAGTCCTTGCCACCAGAAAACAAAAACACAAGCTGCGATCGTAGTAACTATTCCAGGAGGGAATGTTATCCAAGCTATTTTTAATAACTTTGCCGCATTTTCCTCAGTTGATGCACCAGCGCCGCAGCATATATAGCACAGTTTTGCAACACATCAGATAGAAGTTCAACTGCGAACCAAGGATTGCTCACATGCTAACTAATTAAAGGGTTTACAATCAATTAAACCCATACAGGAGATTATGCATAAATTGCAGAACTCAATAATCTATTTAACAATTTGAGTATTTGTCTGACATTGAACCAAATTCAACAAGACTTTCAATGATCGAGTCATGTTTTGATGCAAAAAAATAAATAAATGGAAACCCTATCAAATTGTTTAATACTAAACCTTGCATTTCCACAAATCGAAGTCCAATATAAACATAAGTCACTTATAACTAAACCTTGCAAAGGCATGTCCAAAGCTCTGCACAAAATAAGCAAATATAACTAAACGATCCAACAATAGCATTCAATGTCAGCCCTCGTGCAGACTCGGCGGAATCCTTCCCAACTAAGAAACAACACGCGTGTCACAAATGGATGAAATTGCACTGCATAAAAAAAGAGAATTTATTTCAGTTCATAAAATAGATTAAAAAAAAATCCAAGAGGCGATTTTCAAAATCAAGAAAAGAAAATACCGCATAGTCCTCATCTGTGAGGTGCCAGACGATCCAGGAATTGAAAATAAAAGGTGTTCCTTGTGACAAAAACTGGGTTGCTAAATGAAATAGAAAAGCAAGAAGTAGCAGAAACCCAACGTTATACATTCATAAATAGAATTTTTAATAACTTATTAATTTTTTAACAAAATTTATTAAAATTTTATAAGTGAAAGATAAAAAAAATAAAAAAGGATGAAATTAAAAAATATTATTTTATAAATTATTTTAAATAAAATAAGTACTAATAAAAAAAAGATGTAGAAAAAATAAAATAAAATAAAAAAATTATTTTAAATAAAATAAATAGTAATTAAAATAATAAAATAAAAATTAATAAAATATTTAATTAATAAAATAATAGATAAATAAAAAAAATATAAACCAAAACTTGTAAAAAAATAAAATCAGAATAGAGATAAATTGAAAAACAGTTTTAAAATAAAATATATATTAATAAAAAAAATTAAAGATTAAATTTAATATAATTAATAAATAGCTAAATGTTTTTTTTTATAATTTTTAAAAATTATTTTTCATTATAAATAAAAAAATATCGATAATAAGTAAAGAGATTAATAAAAATATTATGAAAAGATGTTATAATTGAGTAATAAAAATATGGATGCATCTAATGCTGTTGTCAATGGATAAGTTGGTAAGTTTCGATGGTACATCAGTAAGAAATAGTCATGGTCCCGAAAGAGGCGCGTACTTTGTACAAAGAGTAGTGTGTTGCCCGCGCTGTCACCAGTGGTTAAAGCTACGGTGCTTGTCACGCACAAGAATTTGCTCTGACTACTCAGAACTGAAAAAAGCGTGTGGCGGGAACCCAAAATACATTTGTAGTACTGAGTGTAGAAATTTGGGCCTGGGCCCAATCAGCATTGGTGTTGCTGTTCGGCCCACGACCCAAACTACATCAAGGCAAACGCTAACTCAGGTCTGAGGGCATGTCTAGGAACGCGGCTGCGGCTGCGTTCCTAAAAAATTTAAATTTTTTTTATTAAAATTTAATATGATTTGTATGTTTTGGATTGTTTTAATGTGTTGATATCAAAAATAATTTTTAAAAAATAAAAAAAACATCATTTGCATGTATTTTAATACGAAAAGTTATTTAAAAAACACCCACAACCATACTGTGAATCACACTTCAGGTTCATGTAGAGTTCAATAAATAGTTTTAAAGCCCAGTTAGTTAATTCTGATAATTAATAATTTGAATATAGTTTGTAATCAACGGTATAATTCTTTTTTATAGCTCTTACTGTATACTTTCTCACTTTGTATCTCAGCACTATGAGTGTGACAAAAAAGAAAAAGAAAACACTGCTTGTTGATTGGACATGGGCCACGTACCAAAATTCAGGGCTGGGATTGAGGCTGGCCCAAATTCAGGGGGGCCTAGAATGGGTGAGGGCATAATTTTGATATTTCGTTTTGCTTTTTCTCACTGCAAGTTGACATCTCAGATCCTTTCGTCGTTTTACTGATTATTTTTCAAATGCCATTTAAAAGTTATTAATTATCCAAAAGACAAGCACACACGCTCAAACTCTAATTTTTATGTCCCTTTTGTCCAGATCTGTTGAGGATATTCTCGCAGGCAAAAAAAATAAAATTATTGAGCCTTCAATCAATTCAGGGAAGAAGAAGAAGTTTTGAACCTCTTATGGTGAATGTATCATTGAACAAGGTTTTTTTTTTAAAAAAAAAAAAATCCTAAATCAACTTGAGTAAATGAAATGATTTAACGAACACAAACATTACTTTTTGTTTGAATTTTATAGTAATTATTTTTTTAAAAATATCATTTTAAATATGTTCCTATATAGTATATAAGGTCTATTTGAAATTGTAATAATAGTGATGATTTGAAGTATTTTTTACTTATAAATATATTAAAATAAATTTTTTTATTTTTTAAAAATTATTTTTAATATCAGCATGTCAAAACAATCTAAAAATATAAAAAAATCAAAAATTTTAAAAACACGATTTATACCGCGTTTCCAAACACCACTGCCTTCAGCTAAACGTGAATGCCTTAGACAAACACACTTTATTGTTTTACTGAGAATGGCACTCTACCGGCTCAAGGTATCATACAAAGCTTGAATGGCAAGATGATCTAGTCATGAAAAGGATAAGGGGGGAAAAAAAAATTGATGGAAGAGGAGGGCACTCAAAATCAAGGGCGAAAACAACAAAGTGAGGGTCCCATCTGGATTTTGCTTGGCGGAGATGGAACGTCGTATAGATGGCACAAGATAACAAATAAAAGAAGATGAAGATAATGATATTGCTACCCCTCCTTTTTCACTCCAAAAACTAATAATTTTAAATAAAATTAATTGAATTATTATTAATTCAATAATTAAATAACTTAATATTCTGATTTAAATATCATAACAATGTTTAGCAGCTTTTCATGATTTTCAAGATTAAAAAAATTATCAGTAGTTTGACTTAACCTATCATTTACTAATTTCTTAGTATAATTATTATATTTTCATCAAGAATGTTCTGATTTAAATATTATAGCATAGAGCGTGTCTACTCTGTCAAATTATATTTATTCTCAACACTATAGCCATTGATTATTTGAATAAAATTTGGAGCTCCTTTCAAATTTCATTCCATTTTGCGTAAGAATTTACAATCAATAATATTTGAGAGGAGATGAAATATTTTTCATAATTCACTTAGGATAATGAATTCCTTTTTCATTACTTAAATATCTCATATATTTTTTATTATATTTAATATCTGCTCATTTGTTAATATTGATTAATACAACATATAGTAGGATTAAAACATGACATTCCTCATTTGTTACTATTGATTAATACAACGTGTAGTAGGATTAAAACATGACATTCCTTATATAAAACAAAATGATTATCTCAAGTTTAAAAATTATTTATACAACCGTCACGTGAGCCTTCTCATAAATATATGTGACCTATTCATTTTAAATTTTCATGCATGCAGACCGGTTCAGTGTACATGACATCTGACACGTACCTTATTTTAATTATACGTATCCTCCATACCTCAATTTATGTGAACAATTGCTTTATTTCATAAAATAAATATGTATTAATCTCCAACAACTCCAATTGATATCAAATCTTAATAGAATATTGATTAAGAACGTTTAGGAACAATGTTTTGATACAATATAAATCTAATAATTGTAACAACTTTATAATTTTCTTTGTAAAATATTTTTATCTTAATGACTTTATCTCTATTTTAGATTTATTAATCAAGTATTAAAATTATTAATAAAATATCTGATTAATAATAAAGAAAAATGATTTTTTATTAAAATAAAATATATTTATATAAATAAAATCAATATAACGTATAAATAACTGATTATCTTCAAGAAATATGCACTAAGAATTACCGCCTGCATCCAATCACAAATCAAGGACTCCGCACATGGCAAACAAAAAAAAAAACAAAAAAATCATCGCACAGAAATAAATGACCTGCATATAAAAATCAAAACATCCCATGTAAGATCTATAACGTAAAGCACAAATCATTCGACACAAGAAACCAATGCAACGCACGTTATTTAACACACTTAAAACCAAAGACGTAATACAGACGATCCAAAATAGAGAAATCAATGCATCAGGGTGGAAATCGATCTTTTGAAGTGGATGAGGTGGCTCAGAAAAGGTTGAAACAATGGGAAGCAGTGGCGGCGTGCAAATCACCCTGCCCGGTGCTCCTATTCCTAGCCTTCCTTTCGGCATGGGCATTCCCGGATTGTGACGAGTTGTTGCATGTGTAGTGGGTGGTCCGGTTGTGCTCGTCGTCGGTGATAAAAAAACTAAGGAGGAAGGGTTGTTGGTTCTGGGCTATATGATTTGGATTTGGTGGATGCTATCTCGGTGGTTCGTGGACTGTGCTGCTGGCGGGTGAGAGGCTAGTCGGCTGAGGTGGAGGGCGGGGAGAGAGAAAAGTGTGTGCGTGTGTTAGTCATAACTTCCCATTAAAAATAAAGAAAGAAAGTGAAAAAAAGAGGGAAGAGTGCAAACTAATAATAGCCAACAACTTCAAACTTTACAAGACTTCCCCGCATAAAGAAGCTGAAAAAGACTTGAACAGTGACGATTGAAGGAACATTTAAAAGGAAGAATAAAGTAAAAGAGATAAAATTCAGAAGCTTTATATATATATATATATATATATAAAGAAAAGGGAAAGAAAACAAAAGGAGACTTGGCATTGTTTATTGCCGTATGCAATGCCCAACCAAGCACAATGGCATCCATAAAAAAGTCTCCACAAATTCAAATTCTAAAGGGATAGACAGCCGAGGTAACTTTACCTGCACACATTCACATACAAACTCCTTACTCCATCCAATCCCAAACACCACTGCACTCTCTCCACCACACACACTTCAAGCTAAACTAAACTAAACTAAACTAAACTAAACTAAACTGTAATGCTCGGTAGAGGCACAGGCATGGGCGGTGGAAGCGGAGGAGGCACCGTGTTAAGGGTCTTTGGTCGTGCTGTTGCTAGGGCTGGTGTTACCAATCTTCAGGAACCCATCTCTACTACCAACTCGTCATCATCTCCTAACACTAGTAGCACTACTACTGTTACTTCACCCAGGGGAACCCGAAAGGTTATATCCCCTAATAATTTGACTCTTTCTTCTTCTGGCTCTGCTCCCGGTCTTCCAGCACCCGCTAATTCTGTTGGGCCCGGTCCCACTTGCTGGTCTCCTTTTTCTGTCCCCCCCTGTGATGATTACGACTGGGTTTCTGTTGATGACGGGAGTGAAGAGGTGAGGCCAGTTGGGTTTGATGATGATTTTGTTTTGGGTCCTGTTCCTTCCATTGACGAAGTTCATGAAGCCGTCACTGCCCTTACCCAGTGAGTTTCTTTTCCTTTTCTTCTTAGTTTAATCGTGTGGTTGCTCTCTTTCATCACGCTCACTGTATGTTTGGTTTCATTATATATAAGCGCACTGCTCTTGATTTTAGTTTTTGTAATTTATTCATGTAGTTTTTGCTATCTTTGCTTTAGTGTGTGCCAAATTCGATAGAAGAAATTACTGATTACTACCACACACACACACACACACACACACACACACACACACACTGTTTCATTTCTGACTATGTCGGAAAAGGAAGGATGGTAAACCGCAGCCGAAGTAATCCAAACCGTGCACGGCAGACTCCACAGGGGGCCATGCTTGGCC
>Ga0325403_1003417_pt1 | contig 14487 bp, 6 predicted proteins | sample PopdelMetagenome_19_FD_205665 | JGI IMG/M metagenome (GOLD analysis project Ga0325403, IMG submission 205665) | Populus deltoides microbial communities from Bellville, Georgia, United States - Xylem-PdKOR-R4 | ecosystem: Host-associated > Plants > Phyllosphere > Stem > Wood/Secondary xylem...
TGACCATCTAAGCCATGTTTAATAAAAACACAAAATAGTTCTTTACAATCTGAATATTTTTTCTTATCTTCAAAAAAGTTTTGATCCAACCTACAGCGTAGCGTAGATCCATAAACTATTACAATTCTATTTAACCATAACATCAACATTAAAACAAACAAACAAACAATAACCATAGTTTTAAAAGAAAAAAAAAACATAACAAGTGTCATAACCCAATTCTGGGTTATTTCTCAAAAACTCATTTTTTTTCAAAATAAAAATAAAAAAATAAAATAAAGGCTGGCAACGTGGAGAAAGCAGGCCGGGAAATTAAGCTGCAATTTTTGGAGGAAATTCAAGGCCTAATTGTACCTCATTATGCCAAAAAATGGAGAAACAAATGCAAATTCAAGATCAAATTAAATGATTATTGGACGAATTTGCATAAAAATTAAGTCAAATGACATATTTAAATTTTTAATAGGCCAATTTGATTTAATCATAGGCCAAATTAAATTTTAATTATGTTTAAGAATTAATTTGGGTCCAATTGAAGGATTTAATTAAGTGTAAGGACTTAATTATACTTTAAATGGGTCAAATTAATTTTATTTGGGGCTTAATTGATGAAAAATTAAGTTTGGGAGCCTAATTTGGGCTTAATTGATGAGATTGGAATTTTAAGAGACCAAATTTAATTTTTACCATGTTAATATATTGAAATCAGGGGCAAAATTACAAGAAAATTGAAGTTTGGTGTTAATTAGTGGCTAAATTGAAGAAATACGAGACCAATGACCATATCGCAATAGGTGCGTAACTTCGAGGCTCCAATTGAAGTTCATCAGGGGCTTAATTAAAAATTTTAAGGGTCAATTAGAGGTTCAATTGAAAGAAATTGAAAGAGGAAGGACTAAAGTGAAATTTGGCCAAAATCAAAACTTTGGTACTGTTCATTTTCTTCTTTATTTTTTCGGAAAAACTGGTCCAGTTACCTCATTTGCAGCTGCATTTAATGTACCTAACGTCCATCAAATTTGCCAAAACTTGCACGACACTGATCACCAGACATCCCGTTACGTCGGAATATGGTCGTCACCAGCTCACTGGCAAATAAACGGATGTGACACCACCCCAAAGAGGCCAACTCAGGAAGACTGCAGCTGCAGATATGACAATTTGACAGTGCACCATGCCTACTTTAAGCCAATAGTTGGGATCCTTCCCAACCGAATCAAGGGCTGCAAATTTTTCTCTTGTGTAGACAAGATTGCCCTCTTCCACCGCCTATAAATAGAGGTGGATTTCATGGCCTGAGGGAGGAGAAAATGGGGTCCAAAGTCAGCCAAAAAACCAGTTTTTCTTCCGGTTTCTGCACATTTCTTCTTTCTTTCTCTCTCCACTGTGGTCTTCAGCCACCACCACCCTCGTCACCGGTCTTCCCACCATAACCTTCACCACAGGAAGCCAACACAATCACCAACTGACCACCAAGAGCCACAGTCGGTCTCTCTCTCCCCTACCACGTGTTTTTTCTTTTTTAATTTGCTTCCTCTGTCGCCGGCCACCGTCCTCACGTTAGTTCCTCATTGTTTCTACCACCAACCGGCCACCAAGCAGTCACCGCGACTCTCTCCATCTTCTCTTTCCAGCATTTCTCTCTCCTCTGCAACTTTTTCTTCTTCCTCCCGTAGCCGACGGCGGCCTCCACCGCTGCAACCACCGGCAGCACACCGTCATCCTCGGCCAGACCACCACCACGCTAGGTTGTCTGCCCTCTCTCCCCTTCCCCTTCTTCTTCTTCTTCGCTGTCCCTGTTGAATGAACAGAGGACGTGAATTATAATTCACGTCCTACTGTTCACGCATGAACAGTGGCGTGAATTATAATTCACGTCCACTGTTCATGCAGTGGACTCTACCTATATATATATATATATATATATATATATATATATTTGTTAATCCAAAAACTTTCAAAAAAATCATTTCAAAAAAATTATGATTTTCTCAAATATTGTTCTACTATTTTTTCATAATATCAGGTTGTATATTTACACTGTAAAATATAAATTTGGTATTAAAATACCCAGTTTTCTTTAAAATATTTCAAAAAAAAAAAATTCAAAACATTTTCAAAAAGAAAAAAATATTTTATTGCATATTGCCAAATTCTAAAATTTTTCCAAGCATATTTTTCATTAAAAAAAACAAAAATTGCATCTTTTTCATGTTTAAAAAAAAAATCAAAAAATGGATATCATAACCAGTTTATGATTATCCATTGGCATTTGGCCAACATGTCAAAAATCTTTTTCCAATCTTTTTTTAGGATTCAGATGTAGACTTTAATATTTGTGGGGTGTAAAATTACACGATAAAATACACCCTCAAGTATTAAAGATACAAAGTGTAAAAATATAATGCTAAAATTCAGACTTTAGAACGGTTAGAATTTAACCTGATAAGGTAGAGACTCTCTCATGAAGAGAGATCTGCCTTGAGCCTTAGAAAAGACCAACGAATAGAAACCCGACTTAGAAAAAAAATAAATCAAACAACAATGCAGCTTACCTTAGGTAGGGTGCACTGGGGGTGATGCGTCTTCTCCTTGCACAACCAGTCCCTTACTCAGACTCTCGCAGACCATAGGTTCCTAGTGACCATAATATTAGGTGACGACTCCTAAACATTAATCATAATTTTATGATTAAATCTGAAAACCTTCCCAACACACACAACACCTCATCATGAGGCACAACAGAGAGACTCCGCCGTCGCCAGACGACGTCGCCCCGCAACAACAAGAATTATGTTTTCTATTATGGGTAAATAGGATGATAATAGATTTGTGGTTGCGGGCCAGACAATTTTTTTTTTGATGTAAAAAAGAATGCTAAGGAAAAAGAATCCAAGACTCGAGTAATTGATTCAATTGGTAATTCAAATAATATGATTAAAAAAATAATAAATAACCTGCTTAAAAAAATTGACAATGAAAAAAGGTAAAAAGAACCTAACACGAGCCTACTTGGATTATCAAACAACTTAATATTGAAAAGCGAAACTAAAAAAAATTAAAAAACAAAAAACCCCCTAATTAAACTAGATTTACTCGTAAACTTTGCGACTATAAATATAAGATTGAGATAATCTCATATAAAAAAATACAGGAAAAATATTCAAAGATCAATTCTTAATAAATCAAATGAGATCATTATAACTCCACATAAAGAAAAAGAAACTGAAACTCAATCTCTAGCAAATAAAATATTGAATGATGAATATTAAGAAAGAAATATAATTAAAAAAGGTTGAAAAACCTTAATGCGATCCCACTCGGGTCAAGATGCAAAATATCTGACCTTGTCATTATACCAAGGTTATTGTGTTAAAAACATTTGAATAAAATCATGAAGTTTAATTATCGAACACCTTATTGTTGAAAGATAAAAAAAATTTTAATTTTAAAAAGTAATAAAAAATACAAGTCAATTAAGGTTAACTTATAAACCTTGCGACTATAGACACATAATCAAGATAATCCAATAGAATGAAAAAAAATAAAAATACGAAGATCAATTTTCAATAAATCAAATATTGAAAGATGAAATTGAAATAAATATTTTTTTTTAAAAATCAACCCGCGTTAACCTTTGAAATCAGTGACTCTAATCATGAATCCAAGACTAACTCCATAAAAAAAAATTCGAGTCAATCTAGGTTAACTTTTAAAAAATATTTAACATATATCAATTACAAAAATGCCTATGATTAACCTTTAAATCTACAATGAAACCAATATAAAATGATAAAAAACCCTTGTGAGAGAGTTATGTTGATTTTATCTTTAAGGATATCAAAGTAATTACACTATTTTGAAAAAAAAATAAAAAGATCGAAAAGCCCCTGAGTAATATGCATTATATTTTTTTTATTCTATGGTTAAATTGGTAATTTTAATGTGAGAAAGATAAAATAACCAATCTAGCTTCATAAAATTTATAAAAGATAATTATGTCATGATAAAAAGATGACCTTGACCCTAATGCCCGCTTCATAGTTTTTTTTTGGGTCAAGAAACTATTCCAAAGAATATTAAAATGTCTCTTCGGCTACAATAGCTATTGTAACCCATTTTTGGATCTCCGTACAAAAAAAGAAAAAAGAAAAAAAATAAAAATTATATTTGGAAGAAAAACAAAAAAATAATAGGTAGTGAGAAGAGGATGCCAGAGCATCCAGAAAATGACCAAAATTAGTTGAGGAGGTTTAAAAATACAAGAATTAAAATTTGACAGTATATTATTGACTGATGAGAGCTCGACTGACAAAGAAAGTTCATTTTGAGGAAGAAATGTCCAAAATCAGATGTTTATTGGACTCAATTAAATTTATTAAAGATTTAATTGAGTTTATGAAGAGTTTGATTGCAAGAAAAATTGTTTTTGAAGTCGATTTGGGCTTTAATAGGAAGAAATTAAAGTTCTTGGGTCAAATTATAATTTTTGAGAGTTGATTTGGTCAAATCAGGGCTTAATTGCATAAATATTGAAGTTTGATGGCCTTTTAGGGACTTAATTGAAGAAATTCGAGACCAGGGACCAAACTGGAAAAGACGCGTAAATAGAAAGTAATCGAATCAGGGACTGAATTGAAAAAATAAAAAATTTATTGATAAATTGAGGGTTCAATTGCATAAATTCAAGACCAAGGACCAATTTGAAAAGGCGACCAACTTAAGGGCCGACGATTGAATTTGGTAGGGATGCAATTGAATTGATTATTAAAATCAAATTGAGGACTTGATTGAACAAATCACAAATTGAGGACTGATTCAGACTCTGACATGTTTTTGGTGCCATTTTCTTTTAAATAAAATGACGCGTTTTGGGTCAAACAATGCCATTTCATACACTGTTCACTGAAAAAAAAAGATGCCCAAAATAATGCTATTTTAAACGGCACTGTGGATCTTCTTCTTCCCCTGGACACACAGAGGTAGGGGAAGAAAAAGTTTTCCTCCACCGTAAGTTATGTGAATGCAGGTGTGTAAATTTACTTCTGATCTGCGGAAGAAGAACATTAAATTAAAAAAACTAAAACCCTAGCTCCAGACCGTTATTATTGTTTGATGGAATAATATAATGATTCTCATTCTTTTTTATATTTTTTCCTTTTACTAAATTGATTTTGTTTTTCAATTTCACCCCTTAATTAAATATAAAATTTATTTATTTATTTTAATTATGATCATTATTCTTTTAATTTCTATTTTTTTTCCTGATTAGTCCTCAATTTGTGATTTGTTCAATCAAGTCTTAAATTGCAATTTTGATTTAAAAATCAATGCAATTGCCTCCTTGCCAAAAATCCAACAGCGGAAAATCCAACAGCGGCCCTAAAGTTGGCCTCCCTTTTCACTTTGGTCATTAGTCTTGAATTAGTGCAATTTGACCTTCAATTGATTAATAAACTTTTAATTTCTTCAATTTGGCCCCTGATTCGGTTTTAATTACAGCCCCTCTATTTACGCGTCTTTTCTAGTTTGGTCCTTGGTTTCGGATTTCTTCAATTAAGTCCCTAATTAGCCATCAAACTTTAATATTTATGCAATGAAGCCCCTGATTTGATCAAATTAACTCTAAAAAATTATAATTTGACCCCACATTTTAGACTGCCAATCAGTCATGAACTTGCCCCCAGTTAAAACAATACTCTTCAAGTATATGTTATCATCAGTCATCTTAGAAACTATCCAATCGTCTAGATATGCATCTCATAGCTTGCAGTAATAGGCTCATCGTTGTATGCTCAATGTTCTTTTCAACAAATTCCCCTCAGCTCATCTAATCAAACTGTGAAAAGAAATATCTCGGCCTCATTAATGATGTTGCTTTTATAATCCATACTCAGGCGATGAAGCGTGTCTTTAGCCAGATGATGATATGAGCATTGTCCCACAATCAGTCTTGGTGGTGTGCATCCTTCTGACATTCATTCAAAAGCAGCTATGTGATAACATCTGTTATAACCATGTTTCAAAGGATAACCCAAGATGAAGATATAAGGTTGTCCCTCAAGTGCAGCATTGTTTTCAATTGCTGCTGGAGTTCACTAGATCATGGAATGTTTTTGAACAATATTACCCTCGGTGTGATCTGAATGTGCTCGTTCATTGATTATCTTTTTTTTACCACATTGTCCTCCGTTCACCGATTCTTCATTTAATCATCTTTCTTTACCCCCCAGCTGATCTGACTATTGCTTGTTTTTCCTTTTCAGGGTCCACTGTATTGCCCCCAAGTGGCTCAACTTTTCAAGGAGTGTTGAGAAGAGTTGATGTTATTTCTGTCAATGATTTTGTAGACTCAATCGATGTTCTTCTTTGTCTGACAATCTTCCTTCTGGAATCAACTCTCACATTTCAAAGATCATGTCTATTCAAGTCTAGTTTGTTGAAATGAAATCAGAGATGTCTTTGTTTGAAAAAGATCTTTTTGAAAAATCAAGCTTTTTGGTCAAAAACCCAACACACGTTTTTCAAAATATATAGTCCTTTGACTGTAATGTATTTTGAAAACAGAAATTGACACATTGTAAGATTAAAAATGGATTTTTCATGGTTCTTTGTATCCATTTTAGACTTTGATTTGGGTGTCTCTTTTGATGGTTTGTGATTAGGTGACCTTCTGTATATATTTAAAAAAAAAAACAAAATGCTCAAGTCAAAACTTGAGGCTTTATCAAAAAAGATCATTTCCCTTTTTAGCATTAATTTTATCAGTATGCATAATAACCAGTAGCTTAATCTATGAAGCCACGACCCTTATGGAAAAACTCTTTCAGTTTTGAGAGCGCCATTTATCAGTTCAGATTGCTTACTTGATCAAAAAGGGCTTTTAGAAGCTCGTAATGTAGGCTATGGTTCATAGCTATGAAAGAAAGGAAGTTCACAGGTTCAAAAGGTGTTTTGAGGGTTTCAAAGATCTAGGATCAACATCAACTATTCATAAATCTCTTTCTCTTGTTGTTTTTGTAGAGGAATGACATAAAGTCACGTTAAGGATAAAATCAAAAGTCTCTTGACATGGGTCATAATCTATTTTCTTGATGAATGACCAATCTGGATCATTTTGAAGACATTAGAGACTTTATCATAGATACCAAAAGTTATGCTTTGTAGCTCAGTATTTTTTTATTGGGAGTTTGATTTTTGGTGTTTTGCTATGTCCAATAACTGTGACATGATTAATTCTAGCACCCATCTTCACTGCTTTGTCTCGATGATAATGGAAGACCAACATCGGTATTTTCTGCCCCCCAGTCTATGTCTTTTTTTTCTTTAGCCTTTCTCGAATGTTGGACTTTTATTCTTAGCCTTCTTTTCTCTATTGATTCTATCGGTGTCTTCAAAATATCTTTTATTTGCCCCCAGTGTGGGGTGTGATCCTAGTCAGGGTTTCTTTGAAAAAAATATTCTATCAGGCTCAAATGGGGACCGCAAGGGATTTAATTTTTAGAAAGTGCAGGAATAACAAAGATGGTCTTTTCTCATTTCAAGCAAGGTTGGTTAAAACTGATAAATTTTGACCTCATCCAGTGTAATGATTTGAATTTGTAAGAATCATGATTCACAAGTCCATAACTACTTAATCCACTACGTGTCATTATGCATACTGCTAAAACTGAGCCACATGATGTATGGTTCAGTTTCATGTGTGAATTCAAAATTTTTTTTGGCCACCTCATGATATTTTAACGAGCATCGAGTCAGTTCTGGGATTAAAACACTTTCAATCATTAAAGATTGATTAGCCTTAATCGCATGTTGGAGTTTGATCAAAATATTTTGTCAAAATATCATTTGAAAGAAACATCTCATGATTTCAAGACAATGATAAGACAAAGAATAAAGCATCATTCATTAAATATATGTGATGCATCAACGATATATGAAAGCATATCGCAGCAAAATACAAATGCTCATTCTCTCGATAGTTGCATAGTGTTTATGTGAAAACCCTGGAAATTTATAATTTAAATATATAGTTGTGTAAACCCTCATGTAAATGTAAGACTGAAAGTGGTAATATTTCAATGAGTGATGGAAACCAAGATTAGAAATAATAGATAAATAATGATATATAATGGAAGAGATGACCTCTATAAAATGAATTTTGGTTTAGAATTCATAAGGACAGAGAAACTGGTAACGTGTTTTGATGGATAAAATAATGAGAAAAATAAAAAAATATTTTTAGGAAATAAGTGAGGTAATAAAGAATGCATTATAATAAAGGATAGTGCAGTGAAAAATGGTAGGATTGAAGGTGCAAGCACCGATTAAAAATCAGTGACGTTATTTTGAAACGGTAATAAGCCTGATAAATAAATAAAAGTGGAAATCCTAAAATGAATACATTTCAAAATAATAAAATGATCGTAAAGGTTTAGAAGGATAATTGATGTGATTTTTTTTTTTTTGTGGATTGAACAAGAAAAATCTAGATTGTTTATGAAAAGTCATGAACTGAACAAGTTTATATTAGGAAGCAGAAATCTCAATCCAATCATAGGATCGGGATGAAATTTTGCATGAAGTCTATTAATATGTTTTCCTACCTTGGTTAAATATCTCATCTCAATCGGAGTTCGGTAAAGACTAACGATTTAAGCATAAATAAACCAGATAGTTTACATGAAAAATAAAATAAAATACATAAAGGCATGAATGAGGGATAAAATTGTAATTATAGAAAAAGGTCCCTATAAAAATGCAAAGGCCACCAGTTAAAAAAAAAGAAAAGAAAAGAAAAGAAAAAGAAAATAGAGAAAAGCGGATAGAGAGAGCTGCAAAATTTTGGAGTAAAACCAATAATGCTCCGGTAGCCATATCTCTGGGATCCACCGTTGGATCATGCTAAGGTTTGGGTATATTGTTCGTATTACACTTATATACTAATTGACCCGAGGGATTGAAAGGAACAAAATTCATTTGACAGAAATCATCATCAGAAATGTCCTGAAAAACAAAAAGGAAATGCACCTGCAGGGCAGTTTGGGCGCCGACCAATTTATCTCTCTTCCACCGTTGGATCATGCTCATTCTTGGATATGTGGTGCGTCTAGATATTGCCTTCATTCTGGACGGTTGAGATCGGAAACTCATTCTTCGGCAAGGTTTCGTGCATGTGAATAGTAGCTTGTCTATTTTCAGGTAAGCTCGGTTTTATGCAGATCTAGGGAGATCTAACCATTGGAGCATTATGATTTTGAGATATAGTATGCACAACTCTATGATATGTAGTCTGACCATTGGGTTTAAAGTAATAATTAGAAATTGATGACTTATTGGCCTTTGAATCTATTGCTAGTTTTGGCAAAATGTAGCAAGCTTGATTAAATACATGTTTTGATGAAATTAGAATTGTGTGAGTTTAGGTTTTATGGAAGATGTAATGGTAAAATATGTTTTTGTTATTAGTATTATTATAGATTAATTGTGTATTCTTTATATGAGGGGAAGAATGATTATTGTGTAAGAATAGTAAGGAACATTGCTATATGAACATGTTGATTGAATACAAAGCTAACTTGTTGGTTGTGTGGATATAAATGGGGATGGAACCATGAAGAAATTGAAATGAAAGAAATATGGAAAATAAAACATATTTAAAGCTAGCCATAAGTATTTTTGGCAAATTGATTAGTTAATGAAGATTGTCATGGATTCCAACTAGTAGGGTGAAATTGTTGTTGTGATAATGATCTAAGAATATTAATTGTTAAGGTTTGCCGCATATGTTTAATCGCACGAGGAGAGAGCGAAAGAAAATGAATAGTTCATCATTTTGTTGTATTAATAATGATAATAGGAGAAATCCCAAAAGGAATGAGTTTTCTTATTTTTGATCTAATCTTTGTTATATTGTAGAGGTAGGGAAATTGTTTGAATGTTTTGCTTTAGAATTGGTTTGAATTTGTGATTTAATGATGCCAAATGACCTTGGATGATGTTGTTTTTGCATGAAAATAAGTTAGAAGTTGAAAAGGATTTCCAAGGAATGAAAATCCTCGTTGTCCAAAATTGTAGCTATAAAAGAGGGGCTATTGTGATTGTTGATTTTGAGCCTTAAAACAAAATAATTTGGAGTTGGTTTCTTCATAAAAGTTGTATATCCATGTTTTAGCCTTTCATAGAGATAAATCACTCTCAAAACTGAGTTTTACAGCTTTAGTTAGGATTAAGACACTAGATAGTGTTCTGTGTTGGTTAAGCTAAATTGATTGGAATTAGATAATTTTTAATCTTTGCTTGGAATTACTGTTGAGTGATGGTTTTGATAACAAAATTATAAGAATGAATATAAACATGAAAATGAGTAAGAGTATGAGATCTTAAAGAAAATTCCTTGTGATTGGTTTGAGAATACTAGTTAAATGAGAATTAAATGAAGATGTGATGTTGGTTGTATTGTTGATAAAAAATTGAATCCCTGGTGGTATAGGGGAAGCTGTGGGGATTGGACAATTGCATGGAGTGACAACACGTGCACCTATTTTAGGTAGGTGATTCATCACCTTATTTTGTAATTATTAGTTTTTCTTAAATATTTGTGTTGTGTGTTTAATTGATGTTAAAAGAATGAAACAAATGAATACGTTGAGTGATTATTACAAATGAGAATTATTGGTGATTTAAGATAAATTACCGAAATTATTTGGTTAACAAAAGAGGTTAGCCGGGTGCTGGGTAATTCGTATGGAATTACCGGATTGATTGTGGCAACCAAGATGGGTTAGCTAGATTTCTTGGGTAATTAAGGAAATTACCAAGTTTATTGGTTAACAAGGAAGTTAACTGGATATGGGGTAATTCGTATGGAATTACCAGATTGATTGGCTAACAAAAGAGGTTAGCCAGATGTTAGGTAATTCGTATAGAATTACCGGATTGACTTTGGCAACCAAGATGGGGTAGCCAGATTTCTTAGGTAATTAAGAAAATTACTGGGTTTATTGGTTAACAAGGAAGTTAACTGGATATGGGGTAATTTGTATGGAATTACCGGATTAATTGGCTAACAAAAGAGGTTAGCCGGATGTTGGGTAATTTGTATGGAATTACTGGATTAATTGGCTAACAAAAGAGGTTAGCCGAATGTCATGTGGAATTACCGGATTAATTGGCTAACAAAAGAGGTTAGCCGGATGCTAGGTAATTCGTATGGAATTACTGGATTGACTTTGACAACCAAGATGGGGTAGCCATTTTCTTGGGTAATTAAGAAAATTACCAGATTTATTGGTTAGCAAGGAAGTTAACTGGATATGGGATAATTCATATGGAATTACCGGATTAATTGGCTAACAAAAGAGGTTAGCCGGATGCTAGGTAATTCGTATGGAATTACCGGATTGACTTTGACAACCAAGATGGGGTAGCTAGATTTCTTGGGTAATTAAGAAAATTACCAGGTTTATTGGTTAACAAGGAAGTTAACTAGATATGGGGTAATTCATATGGAATTACAGGATTGTTTGACTAACAAAAGAAGTTAGCTGGAGGCTGGGTAATTCGTATGGAATTACCACATGTACTGGTAACTAAGAAAGGTTAACCAAATGTGTGGGTAATTATATGAAATTACCAGAATTATTGGCAATTGAGATGAGTTAGCCGGATAGTTAAGTTTTGAAAAGATTATGTGAATTAATTGATTGAAGTTACAAGTAGTAAATTCTAAATGTTATGAGTAAATTAATTAATGTGGTTATTGGGTAGACACAATGATTTGGAGATTGAAGGGGAATTGATAGATAATTGATTACCATAGTGTTGGTGGCTAAGGATACATTACAGTGATACTTAACACCATAATGATGGTGGCTAAGGGCATAAATTGATACTTGGCACTGTGATGAGGGTGACCAAGGTTATGTGAAGGATGCTTAGTGACCATAGTGTCGATAACTAAGATTTTGTGCAAATGATACTTGGCAACCGTGGTTACAATGCATATGATGTTAATAAGAAAAATGAAAGGGATTTGGTCCGAATGGAAGAATCAAATGGCATGGATTAGCTATCCAGGTTTGGATTGCTAATGGTATCGATGAGGTTTCATCGGTGCCGGTATTTTTTTAAATTGATTAGTCTAGCCCAAATATTAGAAGACTAATGATACTAATGAGATTTATTAGTTTCGGCGATTACCTTCTAGCAACAGATTTAGAAAAGGGAAAATATTGATTAATTATTCCAAAAGAATGAGATAAGCTAATGATACCAAGAGAGGAATATCTTGGTATTAAGTGAGAATTGATTTATAAGGAGATGATGTTCGCAAACCGTTGAGTTGTGTTGAAATTTCCAAGATGGAATTATTCTTGGCAAATGAGATAGGATATTAGATGGATATTGGTAATAGATGGAAAATATATGTTGTAAAAGAGGTTTATGCCTAATTTTATATATAAAAAGAAATTTCGTAGAGATTATTGTCTACCATTGTTATTGCTTGTTACTATCTTTTATATTTATGTGTACATGTTAATTTCTATTTTCAGGTCTATCAGGGTCGCGTCAAGGGTAATATCAGTTTAGTTATCTTTTGCTTTTGACCATGTAAATTATTTGTAAATTAAAAGACTTATCTCCTAAAACTTGAGATGTAATATTAATCCGTAAATTTGAATATGTCTTTAATCTAATGGTTGAAACTCTTAGTACCTTTTTGACCATGCATGTTTATAGTTGAAATTGAATCTTTTATTTGAACTACATTATATGATATTATTGAATAAGATGTGTTGTGTTGATGAGAATGAGTTGGGTTGAGACCCAGGATGATTGGGTCGTGATTTTGAGTTATGAGATGTGAGATATTAGAAGTATAAACAGGGTATATGTCGATAACTTGGGACTTACCAGTATAGGGGAGACTTTGCTGAAATTTTGGTAGAAATTTTGGTGGAAGCTGTATATCAAAAAAAAAAAAAAATTACCTGAAAATTCCCAATATATTGCAAAAAAGAATGTAGAAAAATCGGGGTTGTTACAGTTTACGCCTTTGTCAGCATTTTGCAAGCTACTAGTCATTGTTGAAGTAAAGGTAACTATGTGGTAGGTACCACCACTCTTCACTAACTCAATCTGCCCCTTGTTTACCAGCTTCCAGACTTGATACATGAAATTTTTACAGTTTTCAATTGAATGGCCCAGGACCCTGCTATGATAATCACATCTCTAGTTTGGATCATACCACTTAGAAAATGGTGGTTGCATAGGTTTTGACAGCGTTGGAGCAAGAATTCTGGAGCCTAATAGATATTGGTAGACAAACTCGAGTGGAAGGGGTATGTTGATCTCTGACAGAGGCATTTGAGTAGTTGATGCTATAGCAAGACCTGACGTACAACTAAGGTTTCCTAATTGAAAGTCATCTTAAGTTTTGTTTGTCCACATTGTTCTGGAATCCATGGTAGAACCTTAAATCTTTCCCATCTTGATAGCTTGTTCAATTCTTTCTGCAATCCTTACAACTTCATGAAAATATTGAGTTGAGCTTCCTATCAAATGCTCATAACAAGGGGATTGAAAAATGGTGGCAAACAACATCACCATTTCTGTATTTATCAGTGGAGGTTGAACATGTGCTGCCTTATCTCGCCATCTTTACGCATATGCTCTCACAGACTCTTGATTTTCCTTCTCCATAACCATTAGGATGGTCCTGTCAGGGGCAGTTTCCAGTTAAATTCATACTGATTCAAAAAAGTGTCTACCAGATCTTTCCATGTCTTGATCCACATATTGTCTAGTCTCATGTACTAGCTTAAAGTGGATCCAGTTAGACTATCTTGAAAAACGTATATCAGCATCTTATCGTTATGGATCATTTCAGCCATCTTGTTGTAGTATGACCGAAGATGGGTGTATGAGCATTCTAGTCCAATATACTTGACGAAGTCCAGCACTCTAAAGTCCTTTGGCACTACAATATTTGGAACCAAACAAACTTCAGCTGCTATCACCGGGTGAATCAGATTATTTCCTTCAACTGCTCTCAATCTTTCTTCTAAGACGGATATCTTGTCGAGGTTTATGAAACCGGTGGACCTATTTTCAGAAGGCCCATTTGCTATGACATCCATAGTGGTTGGAGCTTGAGTTGGCTGGATAGGGATGGCAGACATAAAGTGCTGCTCTGTTACAGAATCTGCCCCCAAGTTCTAAGATGCTGCAGGGACGTGAGCTGCTGATGCTCCTATAGGTGGTTGTGTAGAAATCCCTTTTCCATTCTTGGAGCTCAGCACTTGTTCAAGCAGATTTGTAAGTATAGCTACTTCACCTTTGATGCTTTTGATTTCATTTTGATAATGGGTCTCTAATTAAGCTCTTTCTTCATTTTTCATCTTTCAGGTGTAGCAAATCTTGGGCGAGGGACCTACGTTTCAACTTGGAGTGATGTATGATAAATGTATGAGTATATTTCTATAT
>Ga0325403_1003418_pt1 | contig 14484 bp, 8 predicted proteins | sample PopdelMetagenome_19_FD_205665 | JGI IMG/M metagenome (GOLD analysis project Ga0325403, IMG submission 205665) | Populus deltoides microbial communities from Bellville, Georgia, United States - Xylem-PdKOR-R4 | ecosystem: Host-associated > Plants > Phyllosphere > Stem > Wood/Secondary xylem...
GAAAACATAGATGATGGGGCTTTTATTGGAAGAAAAAATATTCTGTTCTAATGTTTAAGGTTAACTTCCTTGGGTTGAGAATATTATCTTTCTTTTTTTTTTCTTTTTTTTTAAATATATATACATATAACTTAAAACACAATGCATCTTTAACCCATGTATTGAGCTTTCGACTAATAACTCGTAGACCAGTTGGTCTTAATTGCACACTATTTGGTGTTTTAATCATAACTAAAGTTTTAAAACTCTTTTTCAAGCATGGTTAGTCTCTATGGAAAGATAATACATAGGGCTATAGCTTTTATAAGGACACAACACTCAATTTTACTATCTACATGTCTAAATTCACTCATTACAGTACCATAAGAAATTTGTTTAGTACAATGTTAGTTTGGACCCTTACTTAATGTTCTTCTCATATCTGGAGTTATACAACTACAAATAAATCAAGGCTAGTTCCATATGAAAGATAACATTCATACCTACAATGTTTATAAAGACACCGACTCTAAATTACATTGTTCTAAGGCTCAAAATTAACATTTATAGTAGCACCCAAAATTTGTCCAGTACTATGTTGGTCTGGACCGTTACTCAGTGTTTTTCTCTTATCAAGAGTTATACAACTCCAAATAAGTCAAGACTAGTTCCATGTAAAAGATAATATCCATACCTACAACCTTTATAAAGACACCGACTCCAAATTACATTGTTTTCAAATTGTAATTTCGACTAAAAGTTGGCTTGTAAGACTGTCAGAATTTTAATTACATGAGAGATAAATTTGACAAGCACACCAAGTGTTTTCATGCATCACAAATTATCATTACTTTATTTTCAAAGAAACTCTCATTTCCTACATATTTTCAAGTACCCTAGAATCACAACATGTATATTCTTACAAGTTCCTCCCTAACTATCATTCTAAAGTCGTGGCTTAACCTTTGTCAAGAATCATCTACTTCAAGTTCTCAATTGAAATATCTCAATTTAATAATACAATTTATAACAATTCAAGAATACCTAAAAGTTCTACTTTCATACTATTTCATGTCATTCTAATGATGTTCATCATGTAAGGTTTCTTCATGATTCTTCCCTTAGGCCGAAGCATTGTTGCCTTTTACTTCCCTAATTAATACATGCAATTCAACATATCTTATCACAAGTATATCCACAATAACATTTCTCAATGCATATCATCTACTTGGTTTACAATCATACATGTTCATTCATCACACAAACAAAATCAAAGCATTAATATGGCGTAATTCTTGTTTCAGCTTTGGCATGCTTCTAAGGTTTAATGATAACACAATTATACACATAATATTATTCCAACACATTTTCACATAATTTCTTCAATTATATTGCAGAAATCACATCATTAACACAAGCATAAATGTTGTTTTGGTTCCAGTGTGATCTAAGACTCTAACAAGGTAATAATCTATGCATTTCATCACATTAATTCGTATTCTATCCAGCCTTCACTATGGTCGACCCTCCTTCTAGGTTTGTGTATTTAAAATTATTTATTTTCTTTGTTAAATGTTCCAGAGTTAGGTCCCCTTATTTAGCCCCATTTTCATCCATCTTTTTAATCTAGTTCTCCTTAATCATAGGTGTAGAAATCCTAGGCCATTTCCTTAGAGTTTTCTTTTTCCTTTTGGTCCCAGAGTTTCAAGAACAAGTACAAACATGATGATGTTCATACTTTACGATTTTAAGTAGCTTTAAGAAAGGTTTTAGCAGTTTTTCCTTCTTCTCTTCTCTTGATTTTCTTGTTTTCTTCTCCTGCTTGTTTCAGCCGACCTTCTAGGCTCTTTCTTCTTTCATGTTTTTGGGTTTCTCTTCCTTTTCCCAACTCTCTACTCACTCTACACTCAAGAGGGTTTGCATGCAGGCTGGTTTGGTTTGGTTTTCTTTTTGGAAAGGAGTGTGTGCTGTAGCAATGGCTGCTGCTGGTTCTGGGAGAGGTCTAGGCTCCTTCTTCTTCCATGGCTTCGACCACCTCTGTTTTTCTCTAACTCTCCCTTCTTCTCCAACTTTCAAGGGAGGTGTATGCGGTTGGGTTTATTGGGTTTTTCTTTGAGAAAGAGAGAGTTGTTCTAGCCAGCTGCAACCTGTTTTGGGGGAGAAGAAAAGTCACCTTTTTTTCCTCTCCTGCATTTATACTCCTATTAATTGAGATGGGGGTGTTTGGGTGCTCGTTATGATTGTTCTTATCCCCCTTTTGGGTTATCTTAGAGCTGGTTACCACCCCACAATTCTCACCTAGGATAGGCCGGTTTCCTCCCCCATTTTCCACCTAAAGCAAACCGATTTGTTTCCTTTAGTTCTTTCCTAGCATAGGCTAGTCTAACACTATCTTTTTGTTGGGTTTTACATTAACCCTAATAGACCGCTTTTGGGTTGCATGATAATGGATCTAAACTAGTAATTAAGTAACATAAGTCCAATAATAAAATGAAATCTTAAATAATATCTAATAGACCAAAACAAACCCAAATTAAAAATAATTATTAATAAATAAATAGAATAGAATAATAAAAAGAAAGTCTTCATAGCAAAATTCATCTATGTAGTCTGCATCTCCAATTTTTGCACATTCTTTTGGTAGATTTTCAATCATATTTCAAACACGTTATTCTCTTTTTGATTTGGATGAGTTACTGGGCCTACTATATATGGTTGGAAAGCTTGAGATGTATAGTTTTCATCTATACTTGAATAGCAGAAAAAATCCACTTGTAGCTCCAGATATATGTCATTAACAGTACACAAAGGTCCAGTGTGGTAGGTTTGACAAGATTTGTCTAGTAACTTTGATCTTATGAAATAATATGATTTTAAACTCCATTTGATCTGAAATTTTTTTAAAATATATTTCCATATGTCTAGTATTTCCCTGTAAAATTCCAGCTCACACTGATCTACAGTTTGAGAGATATGTCTAATCTCGCAAAACTGGTCAGCAGATATTTTAAGGCCAAATTTGGACCTAACTTGGTTCGTATTATCCTCTCATTCTTTAAAAAAATTCAACCTTAAATCTGTATCATGAAAAACATCTTCTAAGGTTAACAAATCAGTACCAAGCTAAAGAATAGCATCATCATCAAAACCAAGAAGAACCTTGTTAGTAAAGAAAGTCCCCTGATATACAAGCTCACTTTTTCAACCATATTCTCCTTCTTCAATTTCATTTGCTCCTCATAAATTTGCTTAGGTGTCAAATATACAAGAGTTATAGGTCTTCCATTCATCTTAAAGGAATACCTATTTGTCGTTACATCATGTATAACCCTCTTATCATACTGTCATGGTCTACCAAACAACAAGTGACTAGCTTCTATTGGCACAACATCACATAATACCTTGTCACAATATTTAGCAATAGAAATAACAATTAAAACCTACTTATTCACTTTCACTTCACCACCATCATTCAACCACTATAATTTATAAGGTATATGATGTTTGCTAATCTGCAAGTTCAACTTTCTCACCAATTCAGTACTAACTACATTAATGTAACTACCACCATCTATAATTAAGCTACATACCTTATTATGAACATGACATCTCGTGTGGAATATGTTCTCCGTTTAACCTTCCAAATATCTATATTGACATGCATATTCAATGCTTTCTTTATCACAAGTGCATCTGCCTCAATCATATTCTCAACACAAACATCATTAACATCCTCCAATGGTGGCATCTTCTCATCTTCATCCTCCTCATCGGTCTCAACCTCATTATTAGCTTTCATAACCATGACTCTTTTGTTTGGACAGTGTGGAGTAACATGACCAAAACCCAAATAACAAAAGCATTTAATGTCACAGATACGAGAAGTAGGAGTAACATTGTTACCTTTGACAAAAGCCTCGTCTTTCTTCTCTTTAGAGTATTCAATCTTGCCCTCATTCTGATGTGATAGACCACCTCCAATATTAGCCTTTCAATTGGGTTTCCAAGGTTTCGAAGGGCCTAATGGTTGGCTTTGCCAAATAACACTCTTTTATTTAAGTTGTTTATCCATTTTCATGGTCATATGCACCATCTCTTCCAACTACACGATATGAGCTATATCATGATTAAGGTCATTCATGAATCTAGCCATAATAACCTTCCTACCCTCCTCAACATTAGCTCGAATCATAGCAAATTTCATCTCCTTGAAGCACTCATCAACAAGTTTCATCTCCTTGAAACACTCATCAACACTCTTTGTACCTTAACTCAAACTCTGCAACCTTTGATACAATTCTTTATAGTAGTGGCTACGTATAAATCTCCTCCTTATAAGGGATTTCATATCATCCCAAGTATCAACTTGCCTCACATAATTCTTCATATGGTTTGTCACTAACTGACCTCACCACATAATGCCATAATCAGTAAAAGCAACAAGCTTAACTGTTTTGGGCTTCGAATAATTATGACACTAAAAAATCCATTTTACCTTCTTCTCTCATTCTAAATAAACTTATTGATCAGGCTTTCCTTGAAAAGCTAGTATTTTCAGCTTAATTGTACCTAAATTTCCACTTAACTCAGCATTATGGTCCCGATACCTATAATTACCCTTTATCCAAAATTATCACCATACATTTTCCCTATAAACTAACAATTATGTTATTGTCCAAAAGGTTCCTAATGTCCTACGAACACATCTTCAAAATCAACATCACTTATATTCACACTATTAACCATAAACTCATCCATATTAGTGTCAACTCGCCTAACAGCCCTCCTTGCATTAAATTCTCTTCGCTCAGACCTAATTTGAACCCTACCATAATTATTAACATGTTTCCTCTCCAACCTATCTCCAAATTTATTGGTCAATCAATCCATCCATTGATTTATAATGCGTATCTGAGTTACAGTTTTATTTTCTCCTCTTTGTGGTGACATGTTGTTACTTGCCTCTGACATTTTTTTAATCTAAAAATTGGTTAGTTGATAAGAAATATGTATTCCTCACTCACTCCCTCAAGTGTTTGCACTCTTCTTGTGTTTCACTTAAATATAGACTTTTCACTCAAATATGCTCGTTACGCCTTTTTCTTATCATCTCACCTTTTTTCGACTCTTACGGAACTTGAATCAACACCAATTATAACAACTTTAGCAGTGTATCCAAATATGTGTATATGACTCAAGAAGTAAGAAAAATATGAAAATAAGTAAAGACGAAACTACGATTACAATTTCACAAGTAATATGCGAATTTGTATGAAAAATCTCAACCACCTTGAAGTTTCCTCTTCCACCTTAATTGCCCCTAACACACCCAAATCAGTAACCATCCTTAAACTTCTATAAGCCATGTAAACACCATACAACATGACAAAACCCAAACTTTTGCTGAAGAAAAAGCCTTTCAAGAAGAGATTTCTGAAGTAAACAAACTTTATTGGAGAAACCATACACCTATAACAACTCCTATTACATTAGACATAGGAATCCAAAAATAAGCCAGACATTATTAACCAACATAAGTTCAATGCCTCTTCTCTCTATGAATGGAACATTGATGGAATGATAGAATACAACATCTAAAATACCTTACAACAAACGATCATAGTTATCAATGCTTACAAAACTCATATTGGTTATTAGACAAGGCCATAAATGAATTTTTAATTATAGGATTTTTTTGGTCAATTAAAAGGATGGTGGGATTACTATCTCATTAATGCCTAATGATTGGAGATCCTATAATACATTCAAACATATAAAGACCAAACACTGATCCTTAACCCATCTGGCAACACCATCTAAGATATAGTATCAACCCTGATACTAACTATTTCTCTACATTTCATAGGTGATCCATCCCATCTAAAAGATAAAAATGTTGTTCTTTTAAACATTAGGTGCAAAAAACTTAATGACTTTTAATGGTACAAAAACACCTTTCTCACTCGTTTTATGCTCTAAGAAGACTATAATAATCCTTTTTGAAAAGAAAAATTTCTTGCTGGATTACCTACCCTTCTAGGAGAGAGAGAGTTAGAAACAAAATCAAAGACACCTCTAGCAATAAAATTATCCACTATGACCATCTAATATACGGTGAACTTTTTAGCTTCACCCAAAAGAAAGGTCTCAAGATCTGTCAAGATCTTAAACTCCAAAAACATCTTAAGTGAGAAATAAAACGAACCAAACATGAGTTAAAAAGTCTTTGTCAATAGTTTTACTTATCCATTAAAAAGCCAACATATGGTGGTACCTGTTCCAAGACTCACCTAAAACCTTCTAAACCACTTCATAAACAATTAACCAATAAATACAAAAAATGTTTTCATACCAAATCTAAACTTTACTACAAAATCTCCCATAAAAAACCAACAAAAAATTCTCAATCCAAACCTAGATTTAACCTCAAAACCATTCCCTGTTACAAATATGGCTAAAAAGGTCATGCTTTCAATTTTTATCATGTAAATATCGAACTACATGAACTTCAATTAGAAGAAAAAGTTATTCATCATATTCAATCTCTTTTACTTGAAGTTTTTGAAACTGAAACAAACCTTTAAGACACTTCTAAGGAACCTCTATAAATTGATAAGTTGGTAACATCTAGTTCTGACTTAGAAGATTCTTTTAACCACATTTCTAGACAAATCAATGTCCTTACCAGAGATCAAGAATTCATCTTTAAAGCCATTAAACGTCTTGATGACCCCCAACTGTAAAAAACTTACCTAAACAAACTCTTAAATACTTTTGATAAATCAAAACCACCATAGTTTGTTCAAAATCATTCCATTCTACCTTTAACTAATACAAATACTTATGATCTTACAAAAATCCTCAACAAAAAAAGATTTAAACCTCTAGCTATTATCCCCAAATTACATTCTAAAATCAAAACTAAGCTTAGCAACCTTAAACAAGCACAATAAAAAGATTCTGCCATATTTCAGCTTTTTTTTACAAAATTAGGAAATGAATTAGATTCTAATAGGAATTAGAGTCTAATCATGATATAGAACATGGCCTAAAAGATCATACATTGACAAATATCGAGCATGTTCTTGAAGTTTTTCTCCATGTTTTAACTCAAATTACTTCAAAAAAAGCATTTCATAAGAATTTCCTAATTTTTTTCAAATAGATACTATTGTCTTATTTAATATAGATGTATATTTAAATTGTATCAAAGAAGAAATAGTTCCAAAATGATTCTTACAAAGTACTTCTAAAAAACTTTCTACAACAAACAATACTAAATTAGTAATAAAAAATCAAACTCAAGCATTCATTTCAAACAATGGTTTGTATCTTAAAAACTTTTTTTGTTGTTACAAATGATATTAATCATATTGTTATTCTAGGCACTATTTTCAGTGATATGATCATTCCTTATAAAACTGGCCATGAAAATATTACTTCAAAAATTAATGGTTTAAAACTTGTTTTTCTTTTACTAGAAAAACCAAAAACTAGAAATCTTAATATAACAAAGCATATTCTACTTATATTCATCAAATAAACACTTTGATTTTTGAAAAGAAAACTCAGTTCATGCATCTCAAACAAGATGTATTTTTTTAAAAAAAAATAGAACAATAATTACAAAATCATGTATTACAAAAAGGAACTTCAGATTTCCAAAACAAAATAGAATAAGAGATTTCTTCTGATTTACCAAATACTTTTTGAAAAAGAAAACAACACGTGGTTGATCTACCATATGATGACAATTTTAATAGAAGAACAAATACCTATAAAAGCTAGACTTATCTAGATGAATAGAGAACTAGAATATATTGTAAACTTGAAATCCAAGATTTACAATATAAATGTTTTATAAAAATCTAGATCGCCTTGGTCATGTGCGACTTTTTATGTGGATAAAAAATTAAAAATAGAAGAGGCACACCATGACTCGTCATAAACCACAAACCTTTGAATAAAGCTTTGAAATAGATTATATATCATATTCCAAACAAGAAATATTTATTGCAAAAATTACATTCTACATTTGTATTTTTAAAATTTTATATGAAATCAGGTTTTTAGCAAATAGAGATTCATCCAAAAGATCATTATAAAACTGCATTTACAGTTCTTTTTGGTTACTATGAATGAAATGTAATGCTATTTGGATTTAAAAATTCTTTCTTGGAATTTTTAAAGAATCATGAATTATATTTTTAATCCATATTCAAGATTTTGCATAATTTACATTGATGATGTTCTTATTTTTTCAAACTCTTTAGAACATTTTAAACATTTACAAACGTTCTTTCATCTTGCAAAGAAAAATGGATTAGTTGTTTTAAAAACTAAGAATTCTTTTTTCCAAACTCATATTTATTTTCTTTGTCACTATATTTTACAAGGCACAATCACGCTTATAGAGAGATTTCTCACCTTTGCTAGTAAATTTCTTAACAAAATCCTTGATAAAAATAGATGTAAAGATGTTTAGGGAGTCTTAACTTTGTCTTAGACTTCTATCAAAACATTAGCCATCTAGCAAAACCATTACATGATAGGTTAAGAAAAAATATTGTACCATGGTCTAATGAACATTCTAGCATTGTTAAAAAGATCAAGAAATAGGTATAATAAATCCCTTGCTTATATATAGCCAATCCCCTAGCTCCCTAAATAGTTGAAACAGATGCTTTAGAGTTATGTTATGGTGGTATCCTTAAGTAAGTTCAAAATTTTAAAAAACATATTCTTTAATTTACATTTGCACATTGAAATGATTGTCAAAAGAATTATTCAACCATCAAAAAAAAAAATTCTTTCGATTGTCATGTGCATTACAAAATTTCAAATTGACTTACTAAACAAAAATTTTCTTTTGTGTATTGATTACAAATCAGCTAAAGTGGTTTTTACAAAAAGATTTTCAAAACAATGCATCAAAACAAATTTTTGCCTAATCACAAGCTATGCTTAGTATTTTTATTTTGATATAGAATTTATAAAAGGAGATACTAATTTTATACCTGATTTTTTCAAAACAGGTTCTGATGCCACCAAAATCTAGAAATATGGGCAAAACCCCATAACAAAAACTTGAATCTTCAAAACCTCTTATACCATTCAAAACTCCTTTCTTCAATAATTTTTTTTGCAAAACCAATCAAATCATGGATTGATATGGTTACCGAAGAAAAAGAAACAAATCATTCTTCTTAGGTACAAACATAGGTAGATTCTTTTTCAAATTCTTCATAACTACTTCTGGCTTTACAAATTATAAGCCATAAATCATTTAAAGAAGGTAACTTTTCTTAACCAATTTCCAAAACTAAAACAAGATCTTCTTCTCAAAAACCCTTGCTTTAATCTTTACAAAACTCTCAAATTGATTTATCTCAAAACAAAAAGATTTCAAAAGAAAAAATCTGAATATATTACCAAAAAAAAATCTAAAATGTTTTGTCTATTGAAGATGGATATTTTCATCCTAATCCATCAATAGCACCTTTACAGATTTTTTCTTCAGACTAGAATTTTAAACCATGGGATTTTAAAAAACTAGCTTTATTATATGAAAGTCCTTGAAATAACAAGATTAGTCAGATTTAAACACTTCAAACTTCAATAAAATCATCTTGAATCCGCATCTTTTACTGCATTTATCCAAAAAAATCCTTCACCCTTCTAACTAGAAACAAGCTTTTCACAAAGAAATTTCTTTTCTAGTAAGTTTCCAAGCGACACTACATAACCATTGTCGCTCCTACACCTATTAGGATTACCAAGCATGCTTTTAAAACATTCCTTCTCCAAAACTCTAAGGGTATTCATTCTTATCTATTCTACTTTAACGACTCCATGAACACTTCAAAATTACCAAACTGATTTCGTCAATGGTGGGACTATTTTGGTGCTTTATATGACCTTCTTCAACCTCATCTTATGGTTAAAAATGGTTACACCATCTTCAAACAAAATTACAAATCCACAGAAAGTGAAAAAATATTTCCACCACTTCTTTTTTGCTCAAAATTCTTTGTTCCTTGGATCTGCTTAAGGTACTTTAATTACAATACTCAACATGGATCCCCTCATTCTCATAAAAAGATTTAAAGTCAAATGATAGGACTCTTTTGCAACAAAATCCAAGACTTCCAAACCTACAGTCTTACAATGGTTAAAAGAAAATAAAAAAGATGAGATTAAAGACTTAAACCCCTAATCTAAGTTCTTAGCCCAAAAATCTCATGCTTCAACCCTTCTTGCTGCAACAAAATCCAAAGAATAGTATTTTAAAATTATGAAGCAGCTCCTATAAAATGACTCCAAATCAAATGACTTCATTTCCTCTTCATCTTCAGAATCCATAATCAACCTAGAAGATGAAAATGAAGATAATTGTTTTGGCATTCTCTCTCCTATACAAAAACCCTAGGCATTTCTGTATATATGTGTATGTTTGTGTAAAAAAAAGAGTTTTTAAGGCCAAAAATATTTATGGCTCATTTTTAATTTTGTTCTGTTTTTATTGGGCCTATCTTCACAGGCCTTTATGGGAGGTCCATCTCGGCCCATCTTCTCCTGGCCTTTCATACTCTTAGTCTAAAGATTTATATCAGCACAAGAAGACACGTTCTCCTCCACTTGCAACTACAACAAAAAAAAACTTTTAGTGTTGGAAGATAAGATAGACAGTTACATCGTACAAACTTCCAAACACAAAATAATTACAAGAATTTGTAAAATTTCAAATTTGCTATCATTTTTCCCTATATATAGGTAGCTTTCTCTTTTGTTGAAGGCATGCAATTTTCTTTAGACAACTCTTTAGCAGAGAAAACCAATATCTTTAAGGGAAAAACCCTCATTTTCTTTATCTTTGTATTACTTATATCCAAATCCATACCTTCTGTATTTGCTTTAATATAAGTTTAAGTAAGATTTCTTCCAATTTTAGGCTTTGTTTTCTTTTTTAGATATATCTTTGTTTTATATTCTTACATTTATAAGTATGTTCTGTGTTTGTTAGAGAATATTTGTCATTCTTTTAAATCTCATTCCACATTGTGCAAGGATTTCATAAAATGTTATTCGATAACAAGCGAAACATTTTTTGTAATTTTTCTATAATGATGAATCCTTTTTTGATCACTCAAATACATTTATATTTTTTTTTGTTATATTCAATATCTGCTCATTTGATACCTTTAATTAAAGCAATGTGTAATCAAGATCACAATATAGTAGTCCCTATATAAAATAACTTAATTATCTCAAGTATAAGAACACTTCACAACTGCACATGAGTCTTTTCATAAATAAAAGTAATATTTTATATGAAATCCTTATACAAGTCAGTTTATTGAACTTATTATTAAACAAGCACCTATATTTAGTTTCATGTGTCCCTTATAACTTGGCCTATAAGAATAATTGTTATCTTTTATAAAGAACGAATCATAATATGTATCGGTCTTAATAGCTGTAATTAATATCTAATCTTAATGAAGCATTGACTTTAATGTATTAAGAACCCTCAATGTTATAACAACTTTATAATTTTATTTATAAAGAATTTTTATTCTAAGAACTTTATTTTTAATCTAAATTCATTAATGAAACTTTTATATTCACACACACACACACATATATATAGTGTTAGTGTTAAGTGAAACCAATCAATTAGTTGTAGAGCATGCTCAATAATAGGACTAGCTCTTAATTAACCTTTTTTTTTCATAGGAGTGAAGCTCAATGCTAACAAGAGGAGGATATCATGGCCGGAAAAATTTTGATGTTCCCTACTTCATCTTTTTCGACATTATTATTGCCTTATTGTTTTTACTAGTTATTGATTGGAAAGAGAGAAAGGTGACTAGGTCAATTTTCTATGCTATTGTCATTGATTTTTATTTTTATAGATAGAGAGGAGGAACATTAAGGGCATTATTGGTCATGGTGGGGTCAGATTCAAATGAGATAAAGAAGGTTTAGGTTGGTAAAGAGAGAAAGAAGGGAGAAAATAAGAAGAAGAAAAGGAAAAGAAAAATGGTGTGGGGATTTTTTTTTTGAGAGAGTTACTTATTATTTTCTTTTAGAAAGAGGAAAGAATAATTTAAGGTTTTTGCACAAAAAATGGTAGCCAATAACACCTTTTTTCAATTGGATTCATGGACTTTAGTTGTTAGCATTTGAGCATGTCAACTTTTTTTAAAACTTCCAATTAAGTGCTCTCGTCCAATTTTCTCATTAATTGCTCTTTTTTCTACTTACATGTCCTTTAACCTTTTATTTCTTGCTAAATTAAAATTTGAAAATGGAAGAAGAAAAAACTCAAAAGCCACTTGTTTAGTTCCATCCTGATAGGAAACATAGCATATGCAAAAAGACACTAAGGGAAAGGAAATTGCAATTGATAGCCTCAAAGTGGAAATTCCCTTTCAAAAAAAGTAGCTCTTCCAATATTAGGAAGAGATATAAGGTGAGGGCAAGTGGCTTGTGCATTAAATGCACAATGATGTCGTTATCCTAATCCTAGAAAGAAACAACTCTAACAACTTGAGCTTTATTTGAGTCAAATCTAAACAGCACATATCTCTAAAGCTCATCAACCCATCAGAGCTATATTCGAAAAAAGAGGAAAAATGATTGTAATCTTCTTTTAAGAACGCTAGAGTCATCAATGAGTAACGAACTATCGAATTTGACCAATTTGTGTCAAGTTCAATAGATTTCTACCAAGCCTGGCCAACCTCACACAACCAGCATCATACACATGACAATCTAGTCACTCTTCGAGTGTGTTTGGTATTGCGGTCGCTTTTATGATTGTGATTTGAAAAAAATAAGTTTATAAAAATCACTTTTAGTTGTGATTAGTTTGATTAAAATATGTGTTTGATTAAAACTGTGGTTGAATTTGTTGTCTAGCAAAAAGTATGTCCAATATGTTTTGTTAAAACTATGGTTGAAATTGATGTTGATAATAAAATGACTAAAAAGAATATGTAGTAATTTCTTATTTTGCAATTACATTTATATACATTTGATTATTAATACATTGTAAAAACAATCATGTAAATTACAATGTTCGTTTTATTATCTCATTAAACTTACTCCAGTCTCATCACAAACATAATCTATACACAAAGGAATATGTATTTCACTATAATATACTTGTTAATTATTACTTAACTACAAAAACAAGAGCAATTAAATTCATATACCTGTTTCATTCTGTCTTATCATTTAATAAATTAAAAAATTGGTTTTTTCTGTTTTCGTCAAATATTGATATAGGACTGTTCAAATATAAACACTCCAAACATTTTAGATACAATTTATAGCTTTTTTATTCATATAGTTGTTTCTTGAACTAAGGAGAATTTTGAAAGTTGTTTTAGTTTGTGTCTTTTCAATAATAAAAAAGTAGGTAAAAATAAAAAACACAGGATGAGTAGTTCGCTAAAAGCATGTAAAAATTACTTCACCAAAACCTAAGTCAAACCTCATTTATTGGTGGATCCCATGAACAAAACCAGAGCTTCATTTTATAACCAAACACCATACAATTGAGGTTAGACAAAAATGTAACAATTGCCACAAAAACAAACATTAACAAAAAGTCAGACTATCCACGTCACAAAAAGAGAAACATGAGACTACAAAGCCCCTTTAATGCATTTCAATATATTAGTTATTATCTCTATTGATAAATTGTGAATAAATAATAATTCAATTAATATTCCACTTAGATTTTTTTTTCCTCGTAAATGTTTTTGCATGATAATTAGATAAAAGGCCCCTTCGATGTATACTTTAATATAATAACCTTACACTATTTGTATTATATTTCTTAAAACTAGTTGAGGTAACATATATGTTTATATCTTTTTATTCTATTTTGTAAGCATTGTTACAAAACTAAACCCTAAAATTATAATTCTTTATTACAAATTTATTGAAATCAAACTAGGAAATAAATTTGTGTGCTCCAATTATGATAAATTACATCAATTAATTTTCAAAATATAAAGGCACATGTACTATACGAGTTAGAGCGATATATTTTTGGGATGATACGAATATCAAGAATAATAATAATGAACTACTAAGATGGTACTAGTTAGTTGAATGCGTGTTGTCATGATGAACTTTATGACAATGTGTTAAACTCAGCAAAGCTCGTAGGTCAACATGGTGACCCTTCGACCCGACTTCTACATCATTTTAGCTTTTAAAGCAAACTCGGTGGGTGTTGACCCAACATGGCCTAATGAAACTAGTGGGTATAGTCACAAATTGGTTTACTCAATCAAAACTAATTTGTTTTAAAAAAATAAAAAATACTATGTTGATTTAACACTTTTTGAAAACAAATTGAAATAGTGATGTTCTAGAATGAACTGAGTCAAATAGGTTAACTTGCCCATTGAGCATGGCTTTGGTTAGGTCTAATAATTTTGTGTTTTAGAATTCATTTTTTATTTAATTAAATATTTATTAAAAAAA
>Ga0325403_1003421_pt1 | contig 14480 bp, 10 predicted proteins | sample PopdelMetagenome_19_FD_205665 | JGI IMG/M metagenome (GOLD analysis project Ga0325403, IMG submission 205665) | Populus deltoides microbial communities from Bellville, Georgia, United States - Xylem-PdKOR-R4 | ecosystem: Host-associated > Plants > Phyllosphere > Stem > Wood/Secondary xylem...
AAAAAATTAAATTAAAAAAATTACCAATTCTAAAATATTACAAACTTAAATTAAAAAAAATTAATGAAAAAAAAAATCAAAGGAATCTATAGTGATAATTAGTGGGTACGGAAAACAATGTTTTCCTGCACCTTTTAACTTTATAATGAATGAATTCGTGAAGCTTAGCCGAAGTCAATTCCGATGATGTTGACAGAGATTCAGGCCGTCCTGTTCTTGTTGAAGTGGCATTTCACAATTCAATACACATGCTTGACTTAAACATTCAGAGGACAAATTCAAGAACAACCCAACTACCCGTCAATTTTACCTTGTTTTTATTTTTCTAACTAAAAGACCTTGATGATAATCACTTAAGACCTCCATAGCCCGCTCCAACTTCTTTGATACACGGTGCTTAGATGAAATGGCTGATAATCACACTGAACTCCAACTTTGGTACACTATTATTTTCCTTTGTGCAGATGCAACAAGTAGAGATTAAATATAATTCTACATTCTTGGCGAGAGAAGTAGAGTGTACTCTCTCTCTCTCTCTCTCTCTCCCCTGTATGACAGAAGAATGTACTAAATTCATATTTAAATTACCATAATAAATATTCTTGGTTTTTCTTACTTAATACTTCAATTTTCACCAAATCCCACTATTAAAACACATACTTGGTACAGCATGATCTCACCATTGCTTGAATGTTCATGGCCCCACCATCGCATCATCTACATTCTCGCTCGCTCTCTCTCTATAGTCCCTTGTTGGAAAAAACTTCGGATGCAAAAGAAGACAGTCTTTCTTTCTTTGTAATTGTTTTATGCACATATATTGTTGTTTTAACTTTTAAGCTCTCAACAAAATGAAGAAATGAAGCTAAATTAAGCACTTGATTTTTAGACAGGGAAAGTGAATGAGACAAGTGCTCTTTACAGCATGTGTTGAAGCTCTTTTGTCTTAAAGCAAACCATAGTGCATCTCTCTCCGTATCTGCTCGCCATGGGAAGTATTTTGAGCTGTTTTTTTGGTGAAAATAATTTTCACAAAGTTCAAAAAGAAGAAAGTTGTTTTGTGTGGACAGTTTTGTAGGTCCAAGTGTCTCAGTTTTCTGGGTCCGTGAGGACTCAGATCCTTTAATAGGCTCTTAAATTGGTTCTTTTGTGTTTTCAAGAGATTAAAAAAAAAAAAGAAAAGGAAAAGGGAGATGAGTGGGTGTATTCATGAATTTTTCATCCATTCATGAGCTTCTCCTTCTTGGGTTTATTTTGATAAGGCTAATATAATAGAATATTAGCAGCAATAATTTAAATCACCATATTGAGAGTAGAATACAAGAAAAATCATACTTCCATTTATTGTCCCTTTCCTTATTAAAGCTCGTGTTTTGTCTCTTGTTTCATAACAGGAGATAGCTTAATTACTACACTCGTCTAGAGAGGGGACCTTAGCCTCCGAAGAAGTATGTTTTTCACTCCTGCTAAAAAGTTGAGCAAGAGCTTTTTCTGTGGTTAATTTTCAAGCTTCATTACTACTCACAAATTCCAACCTTGAGTTTCTCGTCTTTGTAGTTTTCTTGAACAAACCCACCTTTTGTATTCAAGAATCAAGATTTAAAGCATATGGTTGTTCAGATACTGAAAATTCCGTTGTCAAAGTTTCTAACGTTTAGAAATGCAGAAGAGAGATTAAAGCAAGATTCTTTTTTTTTTCTTTTCTGATCTGATAAAAGAGGTGTGCTTTATCCTTTTGAGCTTAAGATATGGCAAATGAGCTCCGTAACCAAGAGAGACTACCAGACAACCTCAAGAAACAGCTTGCTCTTGCTGTGAGGAGCATTCAATGGAGCTACGCAATCTTCTGGTCAAATCCAACTGGACAACCAGGGTACTAATTAAACCTTTTTATATCTCTATTTTCTTTGTTTGTATAGGTGCTAATTTTTTACTTTGTTTTTAGAACTTGTTCTTTTTGCAGCTAAAAGAAATCTTTTTTCTAAGAATCTCGCGAAAGAAATTTTCTATGCATTGTTTGCGATTTTTGAGAAAGCGAGTCAGCTTAAGATTCTGGGAGTTCAGTCACATGTTGGAATTAAGTGCAGGGAGTTTACTTTTCAGAAAGAGTAAAATACATGTTTCATTTTGTATGGTTAGAGTGAAATCTGGTTTTTTTTTGTGTGAATAACTGTGCAAATGGTACTGATTTTGACAAATGGTTTGCATTGGTTTTGTGAATTGAAATTTAGGTTTTAGCTTTAAAGGAATCCATCCCTTTCTGAAATTTTGCAGCCACATTTTATGGTACTTGATTAAGATAACAAAAGAACATAGCATTTATGATGAAGGTATCTCATTCTTTCAATGGGAAGCATTTCTTTTTTTTGACTACCTTGGAGAGAGGGTAGTCTATTTGTTTTGCGTGTTGATTATAGCCATGAGCCGTTTAATCATATAGGAGCTAGCTCATGCTCAAAGCTCTAATGCATTATTTGTTCATGTTCTTATCACTGGTAAATGTGAATGTTTTGTAGGGTTTTGGAGTGGGCTGATGGGTACTACAATGGAGATATTAAGACACGGAAAACAGTTCAATCCATAGAGCTTAATGCAGATGAATTGGGTTTACAGAGAAGTGAGCAATTGAGAGAACTCTATGAGTCACTGTCGGCTGGTGAAGCCAATCCACAAGCGAGGAGACCTTCAGCTGCATTATCCCCAGAAGATCTCACTGATACGGAGTGGTATTATTTGGTTTGCATGTCCTTTGTATTCGACAGTGGCCAGGGGTAACTTCATTTTCTTTGCCATTTGCTGAACAAGGCCTTTCAATTTATTCCTTTTTAGAGTTAAATCGTTGTTAATTCTTCTTCCGAATTGTTCATAGCTTGCCAGGAACAACATTAGCAAATGGTCACCCTACCTGGCTATGCAACGCTCCTTCTGCAGATAGCAAAATATTCAGCCGCTCTCTGCTAGCTAAGGTTAGGATTCTGTTTCCTTTCAGAGATCTTATTTCATTTCCGAATAAAAGTTGTACTCATTACACATAATCAAAATGATAGAAGAAATTAAATATTTTTTTTAATATTTTTGGTTCTTGTTCTATGATGGGAATTGCGGCAACCATAACCCTCAGAGTGCATCAATTCAGGTACCGATTCTACCTTTTTCCTACTAGAATTCCAGTATATAGGCACAAGCACACAGCAGCGTGCTTTTACCAAATGCATAAGATCCTGTATGAAAGAATATCAAAGCTTGTAAAACTAGTAAAACTGGATTATACCAAAACCTGAGCAAACATTTCCTTTTTAAACTTTCAGACTGTTGTATGCTTTCCATTTATGAGAGGAGTTGTTGAGCTGGGTGTGTCTGAGCAGGTAATACTACTGTCAGATTTCTATTTAGAATACAATCAACTACTGATTTGTTGTCCGTGCATTACAATTACCAACAGATCAAGTCATGTTTCTTCCTTGTAATTTGTTTCTAAAGGTTTTGGAGGACCCAAGTCTCATTCAACACATCAAGACTTCATTCTTGGAGATCCCATGCACAGTAACTGCCAATCATTCTAGTGCAAAAAGTGACAAAGAGCTTGCCTGTGCCACGAACAATCGTGAAATACATGACACCAAACCTGTTCCAGTTATACAATGTAGAGAACTAGACACTCTTTCCCCTGATGACAATTCAAATGATCAGGCAGCCACAGATTCGATTATGGTTGAAGGGCTAAATGGAGGAGCTTCCCAAGTGCAAAGTTGGCAGTTCATGGATGATGACTTCAGCAACCGTGTTCATCATCCCTTGAATTCTAGTGACTCTGTATCTCAAACCATTGTAGATCATGTGATGCTTGGTCCTTTTCTGAAGGATGGAAAGGTAAATGGCCAGAGTCTTCAGGATATTCAAGACTGCAATCACAAGAAGCTGACTGCATTGAACCTTCAAAGCGATGATTTGCATTATCAAAGTGTTCTCTCGTGTCTCTTAAAGACCTCCCATCCATTAATTCTTGGACCCAATGTCCAGAATTGTTATCAGGAACCGAGCTTTGTCAGTTGGAAGAAAGCAGGATTGATGCATTCTCAAAAATTGAAAAGTGGAACTCCACAAAAACTACTAAAGAAGATACTCTTTGAAGTTCCTCGGATGCATGTTGATGGTTTGCTGGACTCCCCGGAATATAGTAGTGACAAAGTTGCAGGTGGCAGGCCCGAGGCTGATGAAATTGGCGCAAGCCATGTATTATCAGAGAGGAGGCGAAGAGAAAAACTGAATAAAAGGTTTATGATTCTGAAATCAATTGTCCCTTCAATCAGCAAGGTAGTTAAAAATTCTGTTCCCAAAAGTTTTTGGCCTCGAATAGCAAAAGTCTCAGATAAATTTTCTTCTTGTTTGTGCAGGTTGATAAAGTATCTATACTAGATGACACAATTCAATACCTTAAAGAGCTTGAAAGAAAGGCTGAAGAGTTGGAATGTAGGAGGGAGCTTTTAGAGGCAATAACCAAAAGAAAACCTCAAGATACTGTGGAGAGGACATCTGATAACTGCGGCAGCAATAAGATTGGAAATGGTAAAAATTCGTTGACAAATAAGAGGAAGGCTCCTGACATTGATGAAATGGAGCCAGATACCAACCATAACATATCAGAAGATGGTTCAGCTGACCATATAACTGTCAGCATGAATAAAGGGGATGTTCTAATCGAGATCAAGTGTCTTTGGAGGGAGGGAATATTGCTCGAGATATTGGATGCAGCGAGCCATCTCCATTTAGATTCTCACTCAGTTCAATCATCCATCATGGACGGGATTCTTTCGCTGACTATCAAATCAAAGGTATGGACTCAAAATCACACAATGGAAGTCACCGTCTTTATATCACGTGCCTTGTAAGAAAATGGCCACCTAAAGACAACCCATGATATTTTCAATGAAAAATATGGTCCAGTGAGGTAACTTGATGGTTATTATCAGCATTGATTCCTTACTGTAATGTCAATGTGTTTATTGCAGCACAAGGGTTTGAATGCTGCATCAGTTGGCACAATCAAACATGCCCTTCAAATAGTTGCTGGGAACTTGTTTTCGAATCGATGACTGTATGATTAGTATTCACTGCTTCAGTCGTAAGATTCTGTGTTGTGGAGGGCTTCATAGATCGGAGCTATTGAACATAGAATTTCCTCCACGTAGAGGAGTCCAATAAACAGAAAATGCACTTATTCCGAACATTTATGTTTATTCAATGGTTTTCAATGAAAAATATGGTCCAGTGAGGTAACTTGATGGTTATTATCAGCATTGATTCCTTACTGTAATGTCAATGTGTTTATTGCAGCACAAGGGTTTGAATGCTGCATCAGTTGGCACAATCAAACATGCCCTTCAAATAGTTGCTGGGAACTTGTTTTCGAATCGATGACTGTATGATTAGTATTCACTGCTTCAGTCGTAAGATTCTGTGTTGTGGAGGGCTTCATAGATCGGAGCTATTGAACATAGAATTTCCTCCACGTAGAGGAGTCCAATAAACAGAAAATGCACTTATTCCGAACATTTATGTTTATTCAATGGTTCAGCTTGTACTCTGCACGTAGAGTAGTCTAATAGACATTTATGTTTTGTACGTGTATGGAATGGTGGATTTCTTGTAAGATAAGTGGCTTCAATGATGTCACATCAAAGGATCGAAGGGTGTACAGCCGAGAGAAATAAAGATCTGAAAGTAAAGTTTTGATCCACTGAATTTCGGCAGGTGCATTTGTTATGGCCTTGTATTCCGTTTTATGGATCATGAAAGAAGGCACCATCTGATTTGTTCAAAATCTGGGACGTGGACAAGTCCAGTTTGCTTCGAAGAAGAACAAGTTGAGACAAGCTAAGGCCCTTATCACTTCAAGTAGCCTATACGCCGAGAAAGAAGCTGAGTTCACCAAGGTTTTTGACTAGAAAATCGGTCCACACAGCTCATGGAAGCCTGGCTTGGGAAGATAAATAGATAGATGACAGGAAAAGAGAGGTCGTATCAATCATCAAGGAAAAAAACAACAAATTCCATTCAAGTTGGATTTGTTCTAGTGCTCATCGTGTAAAACATGCGTGGAGAACAGTAAGCAACCCTGTGTATCCAGCTAATATTACGATATCTATGTATCCCGCTACTATTATGATAATAATTGATTTTTATTTAGAAATATATTAAAATTATATTTTTTTAATTTTTTTAATTTATCTTTTAATATTAACATATCAAAATGATTTAAAAAATTTAAATTTAAAACAAATAACATTTAGGCTGCAATGCCAATAACTATGTTCTGGCATTATTAAGCAAAGCGCAAACCATAGTTTCATACAGTCGATCTACTGCAAAGCTTTTCCTTGTTGATTTTTAGACACAGGTTGAACAGCTGGCCCACCAAATCTAGTCAGGGTAATGGAGGCGAACTCCTTGTTTTTTTGGTACCAAAGAGCATCATCCTTGGTTTCCAAATAACAGTGGTGTGCCCTGTAAACTCATCAAGGTGGCTTAAAAAGAAGATAAAATAAAGTTAAAAGAGAGAGTCCATGAAATAATATATAATTTAATGTTTTTAACCAGTGGTTTTTTTCTTTTGGAAAAAAAAAAAGAGGTCAATGGGGCTTAATTACAGGATCTGACACGCAACAATAATAGCCTACAGTCCACGCTTTTCATATATGAATTTGTTTTAAATTGTGCATGAATTGTGGAAATATATAAAAAATATAGTATTTATTTGATTTTACGCCCCTGAAACGCTTAGAATCTTCTTTATATAACGCCAATTTACTCACAAAAATTTTCAAGCTGTAAACACAAAGGAATATAGCGATGAAGAGCGTGGTTTAAACACCTCATTGACATGAGAGCATTAAACTTGGAAACCAAAGTGTTTTGGAATTACAATATGGCGAAAACTGACAAAAATATTAATAATAAAAAAAAAGAACTGGCCTGCCTTTCTTTTCCAACTGCCGGATAGTTTCTAAGAAAAATATTATTTATGAAGGCTTGTAAATCATGGAATTGGCCATCATTACTCATTTTATTTTCAAAGATTTCCTTTGGTCGGCCCAGATCTTACAACTTGCCTTAGTGGCAATCAGCAATCATCTTTAAGAATCTTTTACGTAACTCTAACGAAGTTTTTCCTGATAAGACAATCGATATGTGCTATGGACCCGTCACAGAAATACTTTATATGTATTACTAAATGCTGTAAACCACCTGCTGAGAGTAAAGTGGGCGTGAACTGTGCGTAGGGTAGAGTATCATCATTCCCAGATCTCCATTTGGTCCCAAGAGCAATCAAGCAGAGCAGGAAAACGAGAAAAGAGAAGAAAACGACAGAAAATCCACCCGGCTGATATGCTAGTTAAACAATGCAGGAAGAGTAGAATATCAACACCATTGCATACTCACAGCTCAATCCATTACATCACAGATTATTTTATTTTGTTCTTTCCTTTTCCTTCGCTTGCCTTTGTTTTTTCCACACTACGAACCACGCGATTCCTGCTCAATCCATTGGGCATCTTGAGCCCATCCAGGTTCCCTGTCCAGCTTTAGTTTTGCTCCCACAGAATCTAGAATTTCACAGACCATTTACTAACGTAAAAAATTCAGATAATCCAAGCAAACGAATGACTTGCTACATTTGAAGTGTGAGCCCTGCAAAATCTTTTACGGTGTACCCGATTTTTTCAAATTTACCTTCCTCGTTGCTCTCTCTAAATTTCAGATAATCCAAGCAAACGAATGACTTGTAAATCCTCGGGTTTCCTTCCTCCACAACTTCATCTGGGGCCAAGATCACCTTCTCATCCTCGAAGCACCAAAAGAAAGCAAGAGAGAGGCGATTTACTAAACGCTTTAAAACAACCCGGTGTTCGGATGATCTTAACCTTCCATTACTCCAAGCCTGCATCAGATCTCCAATGTTAACAACAAGAAGATCCTCACATGGAGGTATGTCCAGCCATTCTCCTTCCTTGGATCTCATTTGCAGCCCACCAGTCTCATCCTGATAGACGATGGTTATGCAGCTCATATCAGTGTGCATTCCAAGCCCTTCAACCTCCCTTTCTTCCACATCCTTCGGTGGTGAATAGTTTACAACCCTGAAATAGCCATGACAGTTGCTGAATTCTGATTCACAAAACTTCCTGTCACAACCATCTCCCAAAGTCATCACTAAAACCTCGATGATTCTCTTTGACAAGTCGATCATCTTGTTTCCATATTCCTGTAATATCTCACTGCGCAATTGAAAAGTGACAAGGGCAGTTACATATAAAAGATGCTTAGTCGACACTGAAAACATCAGAAACCATTGCAAACAAATAGCACTGAAAACTATGGTTTAAAAATATGAAGCCTGGAGATATAAAAAGATTGTACCTAAATTCGGAGTTTTGTTGACTAAAGAGTTCATCAGCAGAACGCTTAGCAGACGCAAAGAAATCTGGTCCAGACACTATCAGGCTTTCAAAATAAGGTGAGGCTATGAAATGAGGAGTGTAGGTTTTTAAGCATGATGATGGACCGACTTTGAGCTTGGAATCTGTGGGGAGGCTAAAGATATGTTTCGAAAGTGTGCAAACTTTGCTGAGCAAGTTTCTTGAGATACCATGATTGGTAACATAAAAGAAGCCCCATTCTTGACAGGCTTGAGAAAGGGAAGATAAAAATGAAAGGTTCACAGGTTGGGATAAATCTAACACAGGAAGCTCTACAGAAACATGCAGTTCAGCCATTATATACTATAAAAGGCTACGATTCTTTAGTTGCTTGAAGCACTAGGCTAGAGGGTAGGCTACATATAGGTAGGGAGCAGAGCTATAAGGGAATTTTCACATTATTTATTGCTTCAAGTTTTCAAGTTCACAGCTGGATAAATTCTACTTCTTCCAGAAATAATAAAGGTAAATTGAGGCATTTAACAACCGCAAGTTGATGTTTGTTTTTATATTTTAAAAATATTTTTTTAAAAATTAAAATTTTTTTATTATTTTAAATTTTAAATTAATATTTTTTAGTATTTTTAGATTATTTTGATGTACTGATATTAAAAATAATTTTTTAAAAATAAAAAATATATTATTTTAATATATTTTTAAATAAAAAATACTTTAAAAAATAATCAAGTCACAATTAAAAACATAATCCAGCATAATTACTAGTATTGATATTTTTTTTATGGAATTCATTAGTCTTTATAATAAAAAATAGAATTAGATTGTTTTTTTATATTTTTATTATATGATAAAATTATTTTATTATTCTTAACAACAAAAACTTTTAAACTTCTTGGAATTAATTTTCAAACAATTAAATTATATCATTTTCCTTTAAATGTAAAAATTTTGTCTTTGATAAAAGAGGGGTTCTTTTTATCTTTTATATTTGATAGTTATTAAGTGTTATTACACGCAACAAATTTTTTTTGTAAATAAACAGAAAAAAAGATCTAGAAACACATGAATAGTATCTAGCAAGTTTTGATGCCACATGCGGTGTCATCTGGTGGCTAAAATTTTGCTTTTAAGACAACAGTTGAAGCATCTCGACATTTCCTCTTCGTACAAGCGACACCTTGTAGCACATGTGGTATTTTTTAATTTTTTTTTCTACTTGATTTTCATGCTAGCCTTGAAAAAAATCCAAATCAGCCCATGAGATTTGTTGTCCTCAAGATTTTGCCCTTGTTCTCTATATTACAATCTAGTTTATTTAGAATAATTTATGAAGTTATGGATTTTTTTTAATTTCATCTTTATTCTCTTTAATATAATCTAATTTATTTAGAATAATTTATGAAGTTAAGGATATTTTTTGGTTTCATCCACCAACATTTTGTTATTTTTATTCATTCACTTTCCATGAGATTTTTTTTTGGTTTTGAAAGTAACAAAAGTTAACTCAATTCTTTTTCCGACAATCTAGTATTTTTAAAATAAATTTTATATTTAAATTAAATTAATTATGTTAGTAAACATGAAGTGCTTGATTCATTGTTTTTGTTTTTATTTACTTTATGAGTCATTGATCTAATAGCACATATGACCTTTTTTAATGACGAAATTTTAAAATTTTCTTACTCATTTTAAAACATTAATATTAATATTATCAGCACTGGCATTTATCTAGCAACTACTATCAGTGGGTTAGGTATAAAGAGGGAAGGCAGTGGGAGCGGCCCATCCAAATCAAAGCTTTTGGAGATAATTTATAATTAAATGAAACCATAATCAGCATAATTGTGGAGACCACAGGCCATTATCACCGATCAATATCTCCACTGCTAATGCTCCTACCATTGGAGCTAGTGACAAGAACGCATGCCAAATACATGAAGACAACAACAAAGTATCTGAAGATACTATTTTCAAGACAAGAATATCAACTGTGGAAAGGCAGAGTTTCAGCAGATTCAATAAACCAGTCCATGTCAAGGAAATGGACATGGCATGCTGTCTACTAGAGCAAGCACTTCTAACGAATAAAATCCTGATATCCAATACACCCATAGATAACAAGACATCAGAAAGATCTTTAAGGTTTAGAATTATGAGCAATAGGCAGAGATTGCTGTTTTGATTATTGAAGTTCCATGGCAGGTTTGACTGCTGTTCACCAGGCAATGATCTAGAGCACTATAGCAGAGCAGGAAAAAAAAGCACCAGAGGAGGAGAAGAATATCTTCAGACTTCCTACAAATCACAATATAACTAAAATCCTTTTACACTTTTAACCTAATGACATAACAAGATCCACAAGATGGTAAATAATAAAAGCAGGCTCCAACAGGAGTGCATTACAAGAACACCTTCGGCACATTAAAGAATAAAAGCATTAAAAAACCTAGACCTGCTGCTGCAAACTCAAAAAGTTACTACCCAAGACGTTTTCCCCTTGCTGCCCTATGAGTTGCAGATTGCAAAAAAGTTGCCACACCATAGAATAGATGTGGCATTGCCCATATTGGGCAAGACCCGAAATTTAACTTTCATAAGCAAGTAAAGCAACACAAGAATAAAACTAGGTATTGTAAGCCATCACAGATAATAATTAAATATAATGATCGCTCTTATAAAATTTCAATTGAATGTCTAAAAAGTATCACCCGTCCATTAAATAGAGATTCTAGCGACATCATGCAGTAAAAGAATCACATCACTTATCAACTCTACTCATTTGCCGCCAAGCTAATCAATGAATTTGGGGCCGAGAGCAAGCAATGACTGGACTTGTCAACTCTACTCATCCAAGATTTGCATCATTCCCACTCAATTGTTGACGGAGGCTTTGATGTGATGTCTTGAACAACTCGGTTTACACCTCTTACACTATTACAGATTTTTCTGGCCACGTCATCAAGGAACTTGTGTTCAAAATAGTACCTGTAATTTCGCAATTCAAATACAGGTGTAAGAGTACTTATTAATACACAGATGAAACAGCAATGGAAGCATAAATTTTTGGCAAGATAGAATGCCTAAATAACCAATGATCATTTCTCACTAGTTAAGACAAACCATGCTCTTCTAAATTTCCCACGTCTGTTCTGACCACTTCTCATCCTAGAGAAATCTTAAGCTTTGGAGTCTTGTACCATTACCATGTAAGAAAAAAATGTTTGTAATGCAAATAAGAATTGTAAATCCCTTTATCCCACAAATATTAGCAAGCCAAGAAAAAACTCAATAATGAAAAATAAAGAAAAGGAAGTTTAGGCATGCATATGTGAAAGGGCACAAATCGTACAATCTGAGTCTACCCCAAAAATACATCTAAATCTTTAACATTTTATAGGTTGCCCAGGACACACAAACACCCACGTCAAAGAGTCATAAGAAGGTCAACATATAGCAACAAGAGAAGGCTCACCAATCAGCTGTCATTCCATCTTGACTCGTAACAGCTCTAAGAGCAACAACATGAGAATGAGTTCTTTGATCACCTTGAACTCCAACTGATCTAACAGGAAGAAATACTGCAAAAGCTTGCCAAATCGAATCATATAGCCCAGCATCCTTGATGGACTGAATAAAAATCTCGTCAACCTGAAAAGGCAGCCAAAACAGTAACTTCCAAAAAGTACAAAAGAACAAAAATGATGGATTAGGTTCGGCTCCAATGATAAACAGTATATACCTGGCGGAGGATATCTAAAGCATTGCCTTCAGTTACATCACCCAAGACTCGTACGGCAAGGCCAGGACCAGGGAAAGGGTGGCGCTTCAGAAATGCATCAGGAACATTCAAGATTCTTCCTAGCTGACGAACCTTTTCAAATGAAAAGGGAGAAAGTTATTAAAAATAAAACTATCGTAAAAAAAGCAATGCAAAAAAAAAAAAAAAACAAAAGAGAGCAACAAGTTTAATCACTACCTCATCCTTAAATAAAAGTTTAAGTGGTTCAATGAGCTTCAATTTCATGTCCTTTGGAAGCCCTCCAACATTATGATGGCTCTTGATAGTGTGAGAGTGGGTTCTTCCAGATCCAGGAGGTGGGCAAGATTCAATAACATCGGGATACAAGGTCCCTTGGACCAAGTATGCAGGTTTCTTTCCCAATTTCTGCTCCAACTCATGGGCAAAAGCATCAAAGATGCTAATAAACTCCTTTCCAATAATTTTCCTTTTCATCTCAGGATCCACCACACCTTTCAGCTTACTAAGGAATTCATTTGATGCATCAACACAAGTAACAGGTAGATGCAGATCACTTTCAAAAGTTTCCGCAACACGTTCTCTCTCTTTATATCTACATGACATAAAACCATGATATATAGAAAAAGATTTCGGTGGGAGATGCCAGTCACGTAGTTAATGGAAAAATGGAAAAGGAGAGGTGGTTGCCCTCACCTCAATAAGCCATTATCAACAAAAATACAATGAAGCCTATCTCCAATTGCCTTGTGAACAAGAGTTGCAGCAACTGTGGAATCCACACCCCCTGACAATGCACATATGACATGCTCTTCAGGCCCCACTGTGTCATTGATCACCTTGATTTCTTCATCCAAAACATTTTCCATGTTCCACCCTGGAGAGACTCCACAAACATCAAACAGGAAGTATCGTAGTGTATCCATGCCCTCGGGTGAATGAGTCACCTGCAGAATATTCAACAGTTTCAGCATATACACCATGCCAACAAATGATAAAACAAAGTAGTCTCCCACTATCACCCTACGCAAGTTCCAAAACATTAACCACGGCAAAAGGATAGAAAACAATCAATTTTCTGAGTGTTATTAGCTTACGCTTGGCTAATCACATAGCCAGTCAAAGAATAACAATCTCCCTCCTAGTTTTATCTGAAAACCATGCTTGACCAACATACAAAAATTCCTATACTAGAATAACAATAAACTTTACACGCATCAAGCTCATTGCATAAAGTCAACCTAACCATTTACCAAATCAAAATTTCTTTGCAAACTGCTTCACATAATAAAATTTATCAATTAATGGCATCTAAATGTTTCAAATTTAACTAAATGTCAGGCAACACTTTAAACCTAAATGGTACTTCAGAACTCACAAAAATCCATTCAATTACAACAACACTAAAACAACCTCAAAAATCAAAATAAACCCAAATATCGAATTCAAACCCAAGTTACCTCCGGATGATACTGCAAGCCAAAAAACCTCATTTCTCTATTTTCAACTGCGGCAACCGCCCCTTGTTGACTCCTAGCCACAACTTCAAACCCATAAGGCAACTTAACAGTCTCATCACCATGACTCATCCAAACAACCTGCTTATCCCCAACTTTCTTATTTCCAAAAACACCCAAATTCTTCTCCACTTCAATCTCCATCCTCCCATACTCTTGCCTTTGACCAACATCAACTTGACCGCCCAATCTTTGCACAATCAATTGCAGCCCATAACATACCCCGAACACAAAGATACCACCTTTTTGAGCCCACTCGACAAACCCAGATGGGAAAGTTGGTGAATTGGCAGAATGGACCGAATGGGGTCCACCTGAGAGGATAACAACTTTGGGGTTGTGTGAAGTTATGGTTTCTAATGAAGAAGTGCCTGAGATACAGAGAGAGAAGATGTTCAGGGACCTGATTCTTCGTGTAATTAAATGAGTGTATTGTGAACCGTAGTCGAGGATAAGTACGAGGTCTGATTTCACTGCTTTTGGGTCCATCTTGGTGGCGGCGGCGGCGGCGGAGTCGATGGCGATGATGGTGTCGGCTAAGGTTTTTTGAGGCAGAGTGATTTGGGTTTAAAAAAGGGCAGGGGACGAGACGGCATATAGGGTTTATGAGAGTTGGCGGGGTGAGGTGGGGTTTAGCTGTTTACTGGTACGTTGGCCGCGGATCAGGGAAACAAAATTAAAATACAATAAAAAACTTTAGACATTTATAACGTGTCTCCTAAAAATTAGATTAAAAAAATCTAGACATTAATAACGTATATTAAAAATAAA
>Ga0325403_1003422_pt1 | contig 14478 bp, 4 predicted proteins | sample PopdelMetagenome_19_FD_205665 | JGI IMG/M metagenome (GOLD analysis project Ga0325403, IMG submission 205665) | Populus deltoides microbial communities from Bellville, Georgia, United States - Xylem-PdKOR-R4 | ecosystem: Host-associated > Plants > Phyllosphere > Stem > Wood/Secondary xylem...
ATGTTCCTGGATGCTTAGCTTAGAGTCTTCCAAGACAAAAGATGTTCGATTGCCGGCCAGCCAAATGCATTTCCAAAGAGGTTTTTCTAGGGTTCCAATCACATCTTGAAAGTGTAGAGGCTACGATAAAGACAAAATTGAAGACTGGCGAGCCCTTAAACAAGTTATTCAAGTTGACACAGACATGAGTGGCTTGCTATATCCCATTTGTGTTTGTGGGCTAAATTAAAACTCGATCCCATCATTCTTTTGTTCCTTCTGTTCTTCGCCGCCCATGTCAAGAATCAAGATCCTGGATGCTTGAGGATTCTACTGTTAGATCAACATCACTACAGACATTTTGATTTTGTTCAAAGAGAGGTCACCTCCTGGCCGAGTAGCGATCGAGCCAATGGAATTCTACCCAAAAAGTAGTTGTTTATTGGCCCTCCATCCATGCATAGTTATTTCTCTATTGTTTTAGTGCTACTAGTACTAGTATTTTTTTCTTAGTGATTTTTTCTAAGTCATTTTCTTAATGATGAGTTTATACGAAAGAAAAAAATCATTTAACTTTAAAGTTTAAGTTATAAGTAATATTTTAAAAATAGTTTTATATTATTATTTAAAATAACATTTCAAGTGAAAACTTTTAGACTTGAAACTTCACAAGCCCGCGATTATTTTAGTATTTAATTTAATTGATTTATTTAATTAGAATAGGGCGATTATTTTAATATTTAATTTTATTGATTTATTTAATTAGAATAGGAATAGAGAGATTCAAATTCATTATCGTTTTATCATCAATACTCTAATACCATATCAAAAAAGCAAATTTATTACACAAGTTAATCATAAATATCATTTTAGGATATTTTGTAATCCTAAAAATCAAACAAATCATACTAGGATATCTCACAATCATAATATTGAAGATCATGCTAGAATATCCCACAATCCTAAAGATCATAAAGATAATGTTAAATTCAAACTCCATGTAATTGTTATATACATACTATGGAGTTTGAATTTAACAAGGATTATGGGATATGTATATATGTATGATGTATCAATACAATATTATTGAGTTTTACTCGAACCAACTCATCCATTTCTTAGTTTTTAACTTGGTATTAAAGCTAAACGGTATACACAATGATAATCCATGGCCAATTTTTTTTCTTTAAATAATATTTTTGCATTTACTCCATCAAATATTAAAATTGAATTACATAATTCACCCTAATATTGAGGAGTCGTGATTATGATGATAATTTAACATCAGTAATAGATCCTGCATTTCTAGCTAGAATGACAGAAAAATGATCAATTTATACTAATATGATTAAATATTACTCTATCTGATAATGTTCTATCTAGTATTTATGATTTAAACACTGTAGAGCTCACCTTGCCGACAGGTTTGCTCCTCATTTCATACACCTTGGAAGTGTAATAATTCTAAGTTTACACTACACTTCAAGTGTAATAATTTTTTTATCACTACACTAAGTTTTTCTACTACAAATTAATCCATCATGTTTAAAGGCTCTCAACCGAGTTGCTGAATTTTAAACATCCTCTCCAAGCACAATAAATGACTTAATCAGAGATGCTCTATTTTGTATTTCTTACCAACAAATCAAAGGCTCACTTTAAGAAAAATAAATTTCCACCACATGAACATCTATATAAGCCTCAATATGCTTCTCATACTCCACAACATAATGTTGCTTATAATAATTCTTCTACTACTAAACCTTTTACAGTAAGGACCTAGCTTATTTGCACTTTATCATTTTTTTCTCGAACAACTCCAGCTTAACAAGTAAAAAATAAAACTAAAAATCATTGCCCTCATATCTCAATTCACAATTCTTGTTGGAGTCAAAACCCTTATCCCTGTGTTGGCATGCATATCTAGGTCATCCTTTCACATCTAAACTTCATTAGCTTTTATGATTTTATTATTTACTTCAAGTGTTAGGTTTCTTAAATGTCCATGGTCTTTATAAGTCATGTCAAGTTTTTAAAAGTAGGAAACTTCCTTTCTCAAACTCAAGTATAATGTCAAGTTCTCCATTTGCTTGATATCTCTTTTTGAGTCATTGATAGTTGTAAATTATGTTATTTTTATAGATCATTTTTCTAGATTTACTTGGCTATATCATCTTTGTCATAGATATGAAGTTCTCTTTGTTTTCATTAAATGTAAATGCTTAATTGAAAACCTTTTCTCTTGTAAAATACAAAAGTTTTAAAGTGATAATAAGAGAGAATATATTTTTTTAATTTTAAAAAACTTTTTGAAAAATAAGGTATTTTATATGAGTGTTTGAAAGTGTGGCAGCAGTTGTTTTTCAAAGTGCTTTTTGCTCGAAAATGAATCAATATAAAAAAAATTATTTTTTACACTAGCACATCAAAACAATCCGAAAACATTAAAAAAAATAATTTTCAAAATTTAATGAAAAGCAAGTAGAATTGCTCAGCCAAACACACCCAAACTTACATATCCATATACTTCATAACAAAATGTAACCTTAGAAAGAAATCATTGATATATAATTGAAACAACTCTCACATTGTTGATTCAATTACACTTTTCTTCTAAATATTATGTTGTTGTTTATCTTACCTTAGTTAATCTCATAAATAGAATGTCTTCTCCAGTTCTAAATAATAAGTCTCATTTTATTAAATTATTTAAACATCCATCTTATTACATAATTCTTAAGATTTTTTAATATGTTTATTCTCCTTTAATTAGATCATATATTGCACATAAGCTCTCATTTCACAACAAACTTTATGTTTTTTTAGGATATACTTATAACCAAAAGGGTTAGGAAACAAGCCCGGACTACAATGGTGGCAGCTGACACAAATGAGCAGTGCCATAAACAAAGGAATAAACGGAGGAGACCTTTCCGCCATAGCTTACACCCTCATTCCACGCTTTCGGATGCGGGGTGGGGAAAGATACTCGATGTAATCAACCTCTTTTTAAACATAGAAGGCGTAGAACACATAGCGAATGCGATGCAGACAGAAAAATAGATATATTAAATCATAGGGTAGAGGTGGCCAAAGGGATAGTTGTTGATAGGGGGGACCACATAACTGACGTTATGTATGAGCCGCAGGAGAAATCCGCGAGGGCCATTGCTGTTTGGATTACAGCCATAAGCGTTGTCGTAGCGCTTGCCGGCAAGGAAAAAAAATAGTTCAGTTTGAAGTGAACAAGGCGGATGTGTATCCACCTTTCTGTTTACAAGGGATTGAATTGATCATCAACCATTGGATAAGAGAAAAAAGAGGGATGGTTGACTTCTATGCCCGGTCAAGGGGAACCAAGCTCATGGTATATGAAAGTCTAAGGGGAGAAAATCAATAACTTGCCCTACAAGAGAGCATAGCTTCGCTCTTTGTCTAACAATGAAAGGAATAGATCTTGATTGACACCTTCATGAGAAGTACCCCATCTTTGAAAGCCACAGGATCGTATCCTTCCATGGTTCGCCGATGTCCCTTTGACTTGTTACTTTCTGGAGACAGAAATGTGGAATTTTCGTTTTCAAGAGAAGAAGAGCTATTGAATGAAAAAGTGCCTATTTTTTGAGTGAAAAAGTCACCATCAAGAACCCATAAATTAAGTTAAGATTCAGAGATCAAGATGTAATGCGAACCTGCCTTCAGATTTGAACATGCACATCTCTGATATGCTCCTTAACACCTATTTAGGAAGCGGCTTCGTAATAATAACTATCTTCTTAACAATAAAGTTTATATATCTCGACATGTTATATTTGATTAAACCAAGTATATTATAGAAAAAGTGTATTACCAATCTAGTCCAACAAAAGTAGTTCCTTTAACTGCAACATCACCACTTCTTTTAGGGTTTTTTTTTTCTCTTCCCTTATACCATATATATCACCTCACTCCACACATGATGGTACATTCACCTTCATACTTAGAGGTGATTCTTTTCAGTTTCGTTCGGTATTTATCAAAAAAAATAACCAAAATTGATTTTTTATTTTTTGAAAAAAAACCAAAACCAGTTCAAACCGATCGGTTTTGGTTTGGTTATTTTGGGATAAAAACCGGTTCAAACCGGTTTGGCTCGGTTTTTTCCGGTTTGGCTTGGTTTTTTCCGATTTGAGTTCGATTCGGTTTTTTCAGTTTCAAACTTATAAAATCGAAACCGACCCGGTTGGTTTTTTTAATTCTAATCGGTTTTTTTTCACGGTTCGGTTTTTTTAATTATTTTTTTATGCTTTTCTTGATTTAATCAGTTTTTCAATTTTTTTTGCTCACTCCTATTTATACTTGAATCTCACTCACTACTTCTTCAGCTCCTCAACCTACCAACTCATACCTTTCTTTTATCCTTTGTAAACAAAAATCTTCTACCAATATGTTAGATATACATGCATCCACCTTCTAAGGACTATAAGTACTTGAATTATGTTTCTAAGCTCTATAAATTTTGCTATGGCCTTCAACAAACACCATGTGCTTGTTTATAAACTATTACAAGCTCTTCTAGAACTCGAACGTTATTGGTTCAGATATTATTCACTCCTTATTTTATATGTATAAACAATCTCTTTGCACATATGTTGTTGTAAGAAATAGCATGAGTGTCATCGTTGGATTAATCCACGAACTTGGTAAGGGTTTTGCAGTTAAATATCTAGGCAGTCTCTTCTATTTCTTGAGTGTTTAGGCTTCACGCAATGTTCACGACCTTTCTCTCCGTAAGAGAATATATATATTAGTGACCTCCTTCATTGCACTTATGTGCTCATTATTTATTAAATTGATTAATATTATATATTTTAAAGAAATTGCAATCTTTAATCTATCCTTTAATTGCTTTCAATATGTAGGGTTATTGTTGAATCTTCTTTAAAGTCATATATACTGATCCAAACTAAAGAAAACGGTCTCAAACGAGATACTCAAACCTAATTTAATTTATTAAAAAATAACCACGAAGAAAAAATAATTTTTGCACAATATAACAATTCCTTTTGTTTTCAATTTATTTTTTTAATAGATCTTGTGTCGATTCAGTTTTTCAAAGGAAAGTATTTTCGTTAATTTGTATAAAAATATATAATGTATCGTTGTCCATCGAGCAGAATACCTTTTTGAGAATGGCTTTGGTTGTCATAATGTATTCGAGAACAACAGTGAAGACTTCGCTATTTATTGCATAACTGGGATTCTTGTTGTGGATCAAGGAACGATGGGACAGACCAAGCCGTCTCCATCGAAGGTGGGGCTCTTGCAGTCAAAGCGTCTTGTGACCACCAATATTTATGGGATGGCAGCAGCAGCCGTTGGGGTTTATTGTGCAGGCAGGAATGCTGCTGATATTGGCTCAAAGGTGCCAGTAGAAGATTTGACAAGGAGGCTTGCAGGTTGCGATAGCCCTGCTCCAGGTGAATGAACCCTGAATTACAGCAACACCAATCCAAGCGACACAATTGCTTGCCTCCCAGCAAGCATTTAAATTTTATTTCTTGATCTGGTCAATAAATGGTTTCGGGCTAGGAATCCCTCTACATGATGTACCTTCTTCTAAGCTTGAAAACACTTCATCATTGTCCATTTTTTTCTATTTTATACTGATCAGGAAGCGTCTCTATAAGCATTTAAAATTTGTAACAAGCTAAGCTGGTGATGAACAAAAATATTGACCCATCGATTAAAGGATGAGAAATCTTAAAATGAAGGGCAATGGATGTGATTTTCTAGTGACCACCACCCAAGGTTAAGGGGAAGATTGCTTCCTACAGGACGGGTCCTAGATGCAGAAAACAATAGAAATTATACGCTCACTCGAAATACTGTCCGAGTGATGTGATAGCACTGGAAAATGTTCATTGATGAGCAACGAGGGTTTAAACAGTTTGATAGACCTGTGGCCATGTTTTACGAGCCCCAAATGCTTCATGGAGTTGCATGACATGCTTGCTTCTCAGTGCTCCCTTTCTGCAGAGATGACTAATCTGTTTCACGTTCAAAAAACAATGGCCTTGCTTACTAGCAAACCCAACCAGAAAAGCAATCTAAATATAATAAACCACCAAGAAAAAGGGTAAAACTAAGTAATCTGATGCAAAATTGGAATACCACGGGGGGTATGAATTCCATGTTACAAAGAACGCTTAAATCAACACGAAAGGACAAAATGGGGGATCAACTACACAAAATATGAAACAATGCGTTTGGGTGTCAGGAAAACATAAGTTAGAAGTTTCCTTCAAAGACAGTTCCTTCTATTTTATTATTGATCTCCTAAACAAGTAGAACTCCATTTATACATCCGTCATTCTCTGGGTTATTTGTTACTTGAGCATATTTCCCTGCATCAGCCCCATAGAAAGCCAAATTAGCAAAGCAATTGAAAGGCGCGATTATAGTTGAAATAATATCCGCATTGAAACCAAGTTTGGCCGGCCAGACTTACCCCAAACAACTTTACCAGCTGGTGTGACAAGACCTAATTCACTGACATTCACCTGAAATTTGGAATGATGAGAAATAAGTGGTCAGGCAACGCCAAACAAGAAATATAACTATATAACAGGCTCACAGAGATAAATTGGTATTTGAGAGAGAGAGAGGGGGGAAGAGGTATTTACCTCAATGATAGTTCCCTTAGTAATCACACCGAGAGATGTGTATGTAGGGCCATTAGGGTTTTTCTTTACTCCAATGATCTCAAGGTTGAAGGTGCACTTGAGCTCAGGGTGTGTCACATGAGCCTTAGTGAATCGCAACCCTGTAGGACGAATAAAACGCTCATACTTGGGAGGTTTTCTTGTAAAACCTGGTCCTACAAATGTGGCCTTAGTAACCATTCTCTTCCACTGCTTGGCTGCAAAAGAAAGCCAAAAACATTACGGTCATTTCTAGGCTAACATCTCTCGGATGTTTTAACATAATACAAAACCTCAAATGTACATGAAAATATTTATCTTTGTACATGCACATAAACACAAGCCTCATGCATGGGTAAAAAAAGGATTACAATGTGGGGTACAAAGTCAGGATTTCTATACTTATTCTTTTTAATCTGTGAACTAATAGTTTATCACCCCAGTTTCCTAACTGACGACACCCTGAATTATATGTTACCTTAATTCAGGTATCAAATTATTTTTATCAACAAGCCAACGGTGTTCAACCCACATTCCTAACTGACCATAAGCTGAATTGAATGTGATCCAAATTCAGGAGTGTGTGCGATTTGTCTAATAAGAATTTAAGAGGTGCTTCATGATGAACGGAGAAAAATTGGCAAAGTGCTTACTCTTCCGTTTGCCAGATCTAATAACTTTAAACATCTCATCCTCTGCAACAGGCCTCACCTAAAGAAAGAAAAGGACTTCCAAGTGAGACACTAATAATCATTCAAAGTGTTGAGCAATCAGCATATTCAAGCAACAATTCATAACGGAGAATAAGTCAGAGAGGCACATGATGGAGATGCTAAGGAAAAATTGAACTCCATCTTACCTTAGGTAGAGGGACCTCCCATTTTCCAGCCTTCTCTTTCCTCTTTTGCTTTATACTGTTGCTAAGAATCTACATATAGCACCATGTCACATATTTTATTTCTGAACATGTAAGAATAAGAGAGATGATTTATAGTCATATCAGCCAAAAAGCATTACCTTTGCTCGTGTCGTGTTTTCACGATCCAACAGATAGGCAGGAACAGCTCCATCGTGAACATCATCATCCACCTTGCGCCTAGATGTTGACTCCTCATGCATAGCCAATCTGTTGACATGATACAGAATTATCCACATGCATAACTGGCAATAACTGCTTGCTTCATGAAGAGAATATGTAAAAGTAACTAGACAATGTTGACATCCCAATGCTGCATAACCACAAGCTAATATATGCAAAACCCAATTTTACAAGAAAATATAATAGTGAGGATGCATCTCTTTTGCATGTATTCCGACCAAAACTTGCACAAATTGTTTAACAGCAAAAGAAGGGCTAATGAGAGAGAAGTACTCTAAAACGTAAAGCCAACAACTTTGAAACCGATTCCTAGCTTATAAATCAAATTCCCTAGCTAAAGCCAATAGATAACCACCGCATTTACTTCTCACCTTTGGCACCACCTAGTAAATCATACACAGACATAATCTCTGTAAATCCTAACCAGCTACGCAAAACTGCTAAACAACCATACGATGAGAAATGAAACACGACTTAAGACATTAAAACAGATTTCTCCAATTCGCGGTAAAAAATAAATTTCAAGAAGAGCACATCATCACCAATAAGCTGCCACTAACCTTAATGTCTAAGAACATAATAGAAACATACTAGTTTCGTATAATCAAAACTTAATTACCAACAATTTGATCAGTATGATTAAGAAAAGACTAACGTTTTCTTCATGAGAGCCTTCTCAGCATAATTTTTCTTGGCGATCATCTTTCCCTTAATACCCAAAGCCTGTTCCCATCCAACCACAAAAATAACAAAAACAGTCACATTAAAATCAAACATGAAACAGCAAATTCAAGAAAGAACAAAGAAGACCTTCTGGGCTCTCTCAGAGTGTTTGTGGACTTCACGCGCCTCCTTCTTGCGCTTACGCTCGAAATGATCGAGGCGGTATCCATGCCTCTTCCTGTGCAGCTCTATGTAATCTCCTTGCGGCTACACAAATCAAATCAAGTCAAGTCAAATCAAATCAAACTAAAGTATTCTTGATCAGTCACAGAAGAGAAGAGCTTATCAGAGGTAAACCATGGTGCCTTCACTTCGAGTTTACAAAGAGTGTTTTCCTTTTTCCCCTTTTTTTTTTTTTTGTGCGTGTGCGTGTGAGGAAGGAGGGGAGAGAAACCCTAATTTGGGGTTTTGAAAGTGTGGATCCGTGCAAGGTAGCTAGCTGACGATGTATTGGGTCGGTGCAATATTTGGGCTAAACCGAATGGAGTCTGGTTGGGCTGACTTGGGCTTTTATATTTATATATATATAGGTAGTTTTGGACTTAGTGGGCTACAAATTGGGTCAAAAAATATCGTTCCTACAAGGGGCCTTTTGAGGGTAGCAGCCTCATATTATCAGGGACCTCTCTTCTTTCGACCAGAGCTTTTTAGCAGCCCCTCGAATTTTTAGTACATGTTTTGGAAATATGGGGAAATCACATTCTTTTAAATTTTAAATTATTTTTATTTAAAATTAATTTTTTTATATTTTTATATTTTTTAATGTGCTAATATCAAAAATAATTTTTTAAAAATAAAAAATATTATTTTGATACATCTATATAAGTAAAAAACACTATAAACCGCAGTTACCATCATAATCTCAAAATAACTTTTAATCTTGACTCTAAGCGAGATGTATCAAATTTAAATTAAGATATACTAAATTTAAACTCTAATATGCCCCTTTGCTAATTAATTTTGATAGAATTGTTTGTCACATGAGTAACATAGGAGTGATTTCGATACAAATTGATTAATATATTTTTTTAAGTAAATAAAATCCAAACAAAAAGATATAAAAAAAACTATGAGTTGGTGTGAGGATTCGAGCTTGGGTAAATTTAATTACATGTGAAAACTATAATGTATAGTGTACATGAAAATTGAAAACTATATTGTAATGATTTAGATAGTGATCATATATAGAATTTGATTGGTCTATTGTATGAACCAATTTTTATTTGATACCTTGTAAGCATTCTTATTTCTTTATACTTTTCTCTGTGGCAAAAAAATAAAATAAGATTTAAAACAATATAAAAGTATTTATATGATGTTTTATTAAGAGTGAAGATCCTCTTAATTTTATAGTTTTTAATTCTAATAAAAATATAATTAAACATATAAGATTCCAAAATGTTATGTTATCACTAATTATTATTTATTTCGATTAAATTTAAGTAAATTTATATAAAATAATTAATTAAAATTAATAGAATAATAAATAAGAAATAGTGACAAAACAATGAAATGGGTTATCACGTGGCATTAATTAATTTACAAGTTTTATCAAATTTATCAGAAAATATTTTTTTTTATTAACATGAATATTCCGGTCAGCTTACGCGCACCTCAATTAATCTCATGTGTCATGAAGTTAACAATCATGTAAATATTCAATGATCCCGAGATTTATGGGACTTGAATTAATGACCTTTAAAATATAAATTTAAAATCTAACATAATAAGCTATATTCTTCAGAATTAAAAATAATTTTATTTGTGTTGGAACAATAATAGCAAGGATCAGTGGCCATCCAAGTCCTTATAATGATTGCATCATCAATGAATATGTTGATTTTAAACCTGTAATGATCGATTTGTGGGCTATTCCATGAATTTGACAAAATAAGAATTAAATTATTATCAATTAATTCTACATGTATAAGATGTAGCAAATTAGAACCAAATTACAAATGAATGAAATCATAGAAAAGAGATTCAATATAAGTGAATTATATAAACCAAACCAAGCTATCTGAACATATTTTTTATATGATATGCCAACACTATATAGAAAGCAACTTTTTATCAACTAATATTAAATCTACAAAAAAAAAACACCAAATTTAAACCCTAAAGTACCCTAAAATTAACATGTGCAAAATTTTATTGAATTATGTAACCAAATCTATTACATGAACATAATTTTGATAAATTTTGTAATGAACTTATAATGGGCTAACATAATCATTTTAATTCAATGAATATGACTTAATAAAAATTTTAAAAAAAATTCATCAAATAAACCCTAAAGAAAATACTTTTAAAATTTAAATTCAAAGTGACAAATGACTAATGTTACGAGAAAACGTGGGAATTCTAAATGAACTTAGAAATCAAATCAAATTAACTGAGATTTTGTTGAGAGATTCCATAAAGAACTCAAAGAATAAGATGCTAAATTTTTTTGAAATCTAATTTCTCAGGACAAAGCATTTTAGTCCAATAAAATTGACTAAATAGTAATCAAGTTTTCAAACTATATATATATATATATATATATCTTCTTAGTGAGTTATTAATTCAACAACAACAACTATATATTCTAAAGATAATTCAAGTTTGAATCCAAAACACCAAAAGATTAAAGTTACAAAAAGAATTGTAACATATAAGTAAGTAAGTTAGCAAAACCTGACTATTTGGACATAGTTCTTCAGAGATTTCATAATAAATCATATTTTTTAGAGTTAAATAGTAAATCTAAATCATTTTACTTTAATTAATTTTACTAAAAAAATCAAATTATTGTTAATTAAGTTTAAAAAATAAAACTAGATGTATGTAAAGAATGAAATTATACTATACTTTTCAAACAAGTGGGAAAAACGCTATAGTGGTATTGTGTACATAGAGTGTTTGTACTGTGAATCAAACTATAGATGTTTATAGGAGTATGGAGGCGTTGTCTTTACTATTTTTATTCCAAAAGTTGTTGGGTCAAGGTATGACCACCTGATCCAAGTCTTATAGGTCTGGTATGGTCGTCAGACTCAAGGCTCTCGGGTTAAGCATCACTACCAGACCTAAGAGCTACTAATCCCAAGGCTTTTTTGGTCTGAAACAGCCGTCAGGCCCAATTCTTTTAGGTCTGACATGGCCTCCAGACCCTTGGTATTGGGTCTGGATGCCATGTCGGATCTAATACAATGGATTTGGCCATCATGTCATACTCAATACCTTAGATTTGGCACGGTTGCCATCATAATTATCAGACACGGCCTGACGAGTCAACTCAGGACCCGGGGCCTTAGCCGAGTCTATTTCATTCAAAATCTAAGCTTATAATTGGCCTACAGTAAACTGATCGACCTGCCGGGTCAACCCGGAACTCAATGACCTGGCAAAATCCGGCAAAGACCTTTTGTTTTTCAAATGTATTTTTCCTCCTACCTAGATACTCTTCTTTTTTCATATTTTTCAATTAATTACTAACTCATTTCAAAGTTCACTATATAAATACTAGAAAAATATTTTACTTTTTTAAAGTGGGATTTGAAGCTCTTTAATATATATACTTTATGTTTACAAGAAAAAAGTTGTATTTTTTCAATGTGGGATAATAAACATTTTTAGTTTAAATATTTTAACTTAGAAGAATAAGATAGTATATTTCAAATGTGGTATAAAAATCATTTTGAAATAATCTTTTAAATTTAATTACTTACAACATATATAGTCTATATCCACATATATTGTTTTTTATTTTTTTCATATAAAATATTGAAACCTCAAATATATTTTTTCATTTTTTCGGGTGACAGTTGGCCTAGAGTAAACTAGTCGACCCGCTAGGTCAACCCGAAACTTGGGTGACCGAGCAAAACCTAGTAGAGACTCGTTATATTTTTTAAATGTGCTTTCTCTCCTACCTAGAGATTTTTTTATATATATATTTTTCAATTGGTTGTTAACTCATTTGAAAGTTCTATATATAAATACTAGAAGAATGTTTTATATTTTTCAATGTGAGATTTGAAGCACTTTAGTAAATATACTCTATGTTCACAAGAAAACAATTATGTTTTTTCAATGTGGGATAATAAACCTCTTTGATTTAAATACTTTAACTTAAATAAATAATATAATATTTTTCTAATGTGGGATAGAAAACCTTTTGAAATAATCTTTTAAACTTAATTATTTACAACATGTATAGCCTATATTCACATGAATTATTTCTTAATTTTTTTCTTAATTTTTTTCATATAAAATATTAAAACTTGAAATATTTTCTTTTAATTTTTTCAGGTGACTTGAGACCTTGGTCTGTTTCATTTAAAATCTGGGCCTGCAGTTGGCCCGAAATAAATCGATTGACCCGCTAGGTCAACCCGGAACTCGGGTGACTTGGATAAACCCGATAGAGACTTTTTTTTTTTCAAATGTGTTTTTTCTCATACCTAAACACACACACACACACACACACACACACACACTAAAGGGCTTCGAATCCCACATTGAAAAAATAAAATATTTTTCTATATTCAGTTAGTTGTTAACTCTTTTGAAAGTTCACTATATAAAACTAGAAAAATATTTTATTTTTTCAATGTGGGATTCGAAGCCCTTTAGTATAATACTCTATATTCACAAGAAAATAGTTATGCTTTTTTAATGTGGGATAAAAAAATCTTTTTGGTTTAAATACTTCAACTTAGAAGAATAAGATAATATCTTACTAATGTGGAATAAAAAACTTTTTGAAATAATCTTTTAAACTTAATTATTTACAACATATATAACTTATATCTACATGGATTGTTTCTTAATTTTTTTATATAAAATATAAAATTCTTAAATTTTTCTAAGTTGAACTGAGTCAACTAGTGTAACTTGTGACCAGGCAAAACTTGGTAAAGACCTCTTTTTTTTAAAACATATATTTTTTCTCCTATCTAGAAACCTTTTTCTTTTCATATTTTTTATTTAGTTACTAACTTATTTTAAAATTCACTGTATAAATGGTCTCAAATTGCTGCTAGAAATAGTTGTCTTGGTGCCTTTCTCTCTTCCCACCATCGTCTCTCTCTTCCTAAATTAGTGGAGTCGTGGACTGAAATGAAGCATAAAAGAAATACGAGGATTGAAGTATTAAAAATATTTAGAATGCTTAAAGCATCGTTACAATGAGACTATGGGTTCATCAAGAAACTAACTTGTAATTTTCTTTTAACTTTATATGGCTAGGATCGAAGGAGCCTCATCGTTAGCTTCGAGAATGATAAAGTCAATTGCTTTGGGGGTGGATCCGAAGGCACTCAAGGCGGCGGCGGCATAAAATTTATGGAATAAATCAAGATTACACATAATTTATGAACTTTGTAATTCTAGTCAAATTCTTTTGGTAGTTTTTGAATGTCTTTATTTGTTTATTATTTGTAAAAAAAAGATTCGTTGCAAGCTTCTTTTTAAAATAACATATGTTTAAATTATTTAAAATTATAGAGTATACACAAGTTTTCCAAAGGAAAATGACTTGGAAGTTGGAATATATATGTTATTTGGACAAATTAACCAAAATGGGAGCCAAGCGAATTAATCATATTAACAGCTTAATTAATGTTAATGCTGTAGGTGCAATATATTATGCTTGAATAGATTGATTTCGATAGTTGTTAGGAATTTTGCATGTTTTCTGAAAAATAAAGAATTCAAATTATAATTTATGGTATATAAGTATTATTAGAACATGGTAATATTTGTGAAAAAGGATATGATTTTGAGAAAAATATGTTTCAAAGAAAAGGGATTTGTCCAATTAAGTGGATTAGTGGCAGGATTTCCACTGTCAAATTAACCTAAATGTGAGCTAATTAAGCAAATTAATCATAGCAACAGCTTAACTAATGTTAATGTTGTAACCACTTAAATCTTTTTTTAAATCTTTATGCTAATAGTATCTTTTTTCTTGATGAAGTAACCACTTAAACCACAAATTCCACTTAA
>Ga0325403_1003427_pt1 | contig 14474 bp, 4 predicted proteins | sample PopdelMetagenome_19_FD_205665 | JGI IMG/M metagenome (GOLD analysis project Ga0325403, IMG submission 205665) | Populus deltoides microbial communities from Bellville, Georgia, United States - Xylem-PdKOR-R4 | ecosystem: Host-associated > Plants > Phyllosphere > Stem > Wood/Secondary xylem...
TATATATATATATATATATATATATATATATATATAAAAGCAACATAACTTATAAAAGCAAAAACAAAAGTTTAATGATTAGAGCATAAAAAATTATAATTTTTAGAGACTGAAAAGAAAAAAGACACAATGCATAGAAGGGTGAGGATACAGGTTTACATAAATAATGGTATAACAGGAAAAAATTTTTGATATTATAAAAAAATTTAATTGATAATACAAAACAGATGATCTTTACATTTTATAAAACAAGAATATATTAACTTATAAATTATAGAAATTATCGTAAATACTAATAAATTAATTTTTACTATAAGAAGCAAAAGATTAATATATATATATATATATATAGATAGATAGATATATATGACCTAGTAAAATAGGTATTGTTTAAATTTTTTATTACATTGTAGGGGAAATAAAATGGATATTCTTAAGAAAGATAATGATTTAAATTCTAAAAAAAAAATTAATCAAGATTCTCACTTCTTATTATTTAATCAAGTTCTTATTATTCTAAAAAAATAGGTATTGTTTAATATTTTTAAAAATAAAATTTATTTTTGATACCAATATATAAAAACGATTAGAAAAAAAATTAAAGCATAAAAAATAAAAAAATTTCAAGTTTTTTCAAAAAAAATTAAAACGCGAAAACAAATAGATTCTTAGTCGGAAGCCGTCAGCTTAATGTATGTTTTTAAAAAATATATATATATAAAGATGATAAAAGGAGACTGAATTTAGGTAGGTAGATTTAGTGCATCTACCACAACAGACACAAGACAATGTATTATCTATATTTAATTATTAAAAAATAAATGACATGTTGTCTATCTTTAAGCTTAAAAAATAAAGCCATGGGCACAGCCTGACCTTTGAGGTCCTTGCATACCACGCTTTCTTTTGTTTGGCCAAGCGCACATATCCAATATCTTTGGTCTTTTTCTATGGTTTTTATTTTATAATTTTGATTTAATTGTATTATAAATAAAATACTTAACATGGTATTTAAATTTTCATTTAATTTAGGCATAGCTCTTAAATAATATTATAAGTTTTTATGAGAATGTCAATAATTTCTTTTTCAATTATTATATACTTGATTTGCAAAAAAAAAAAACATTGCCCATGAATATTCAACAAAAATATTTTTTTTATTTTTTAATATATTTTTTACTTAATATCATTACATTAATAGATTTTTTTCTATCACATAAAAAACTATAAAAGCATTATTTTAATATTATTTTATTTAAACTTTCTTTTGAGATCGGTTTTTATTTAAAAACAATGTTTGTGATTTTAATTGTCATTCTCATTTATTTGAAAAACATATTGCTAATTAAAAGTTCTCCCATTATTTTTAAAACAATTATGGTTTTATATGATGATATTAAAAAAAAATAATCAAACCAAAAATTTAACTGAGTTGGCCAAGTTACAAATGCATCTGCTAAGTTAACTTTCTAAAACCAAGCCAACCCCTTCTGGTTAACTTTGAAACAAGCCCTGGTTTAGAGGTTAGGATAGGAGAAATCATCATGTTAGGTGACTGTTTAAAAATATGATTGAAATCGTGTTTTTAAAAATTTTAAAATTTATTTTTGTTTAAAAATTTTTATATTTTCAGATCGTTTTGACATATTGATATTAAAAATAATTTTTTAAAAAATAAAAATATATTACTTTGATGAATTTCTAAACCAAAAAATACTTTAAAAAATAATCTTTAACACACATCTAAACCTATGTATCAAACAAACAAGACCTAAGCTAGATTTGATAACATTACCAAGAACAAATTCCCGCAGGGCAGCAGCAACTGACATTGAAACCTAAAGTATAATGAGATCATTAGTTAGTGGTTGCAAGTGGGCCAACAACAACCGAAGATGCCAGGAAGGAAAAGCCAAAAAAACCATAAGCATCATTGTCAGTATTTATTAAACTAAAAGAAAGGCTAGAGAGGGTAAATGGAATGACTGCCTTTCTTATGTCATATTCGGACATAAAGGAACAACATAAGACGGCTACTTGTATTTTATTTTTATTTTTATTTTTATTTTATTTTATTTTATTTTATATTTTATTTTATATGGGGTAGCTAACATGACAAAGCAACAAGTGTTAAGTGGAGCACTTCAACAACCCCATCTCACAAAATCAGATGCAATCGTGTTCCTATTAAATTCCCTTTCTTTTTTAAGGGTTTGGACAGGGTTTCAGTTTCGAAAGGCTTCTGCAACGTCTCGTATTTTTCATCACATGAATAAATAAATAAAAAAAAAAGAAGGGAAAAAAAAAATTGGGTGACATTTTGCCGTGCTTCAACTGCTTAGTTAGTTTAGTTAGTTGAGGCCTATACATTAAGTTGTATTTGTCAGCATTAACTTTATTGATTTTGTTTATATAAATATATTTAATTTATTATTAAAGATTTATTTATTTTTAATATTCATTAAGTATTTTATCAATGAATATAATATTAGATATAACATGAACTGGATAAAAGTATTTAAGTAATCAAAAGAGGATTTATTACTTTAGTCAAACTGAAAAAAAATATTTTATCTATTATCAAATAGTATTGATTGTAAATCATTATGTTAGGTGGAATGAGATTTAAAAAGAGTTTCAAATCTTATTCAAAGAATTAATAACTAAGTCGAAACATTGTTGATGAAAGGATAATTACTGCATTGAAAAACTGGCCACTAAAAGATTATGTCAGACCACTTATGACTTTTTTAATATTTGGAGGATCATGAAAGGTTACTAAACATTGTGTACTTAATCTTCAAATATAAATCAATCAATTGTTGAATTGATAATAAATTAATTTATTTAATCTATGTAATCATCTTTTATTTAAGATTATGATTTATATTTAGGCTAATTTATTAGGAAACCTAATTGGTCATACACATAAGAACCATTGGTAAGAAATTAAAATGGGATGATTAATCAAGTGTGACTTGATTGTAAATAAATTTTAAAAATTAAGAACTAGAATGTAATTAATATAGGGGGTTACAATTCTAGATCTGGAAACAATCAAGTAAGGACTTGATTGAATAATTTTTTAAAATTAACCTAAAATAATATAAGTGATATTATTAAGGGACAAATTGATATTTTGTCATTTATAGAGTTTTGAAGCTTTTCTATAAATAGAAAGTCATACCTCTTATTTTTTAAAGGTGGGTAGATTACAGTACGAAAAAACTTAAAATACATAAGAAAAAAGCACTCTTCAGAATAGCAATTCTTCTATCCAAAAAAAGGTTTATAAGATTTCTTACTGGCGATTCATGTGGATTACCATTAGAGGCCGGACATTTTAGTGACATGTGGTTTGCAACAACTTAGCCTTAAAGTAATTATTCAAAGCCAAAAAGAACACTTGATCTTCATGTAATCTTCATATAAACCCTAAACAACCCTAGATTTGTTTAATGGGATCTTTAGAGTTCTAAAAAAAATTAAATTTACAGTTTTTACTACGTATATATGTTTCGAGAAACTCAACAATATTAGCCATAGGTTATCCTCACATTTCAATGATTTCATTAATGTAGGATGAGACAAGCATGGGGTCACAAGTAATGCTCAAGTGAAATTATTGCAATTACAACCTGCAATAAATCAATGACTACTGAAATTTAAGGCCTGATAAATATTTGATTTTGGTATATAGAAGTTAAAATTTCTACATTAGTTAGTTTTTGGCATACTAGAAGTTAAAATTTTTACATATAGTTACTTTTTTGTTGTTGTTTATAAAAAATTGAATTCCACACATTATAGCATAGAAAAATGTATACTATATTATTTTGTTTTCAAATTAAAATAAAATTCAAATCAAATTTCAATCTCTCTCTTTCTCTTTTACGACATAGAGTGTTGGATCATTTTTTTTCATTTAATAATGAAATTCTCTTTTATTTATATATATCACCGTATTCCAAACTAGCACTAAGGACATGTGGTTTTTTATTTAGAAGAACATTCATACTAATATCAAATAATAAAGTATTTGTTACCTTTTTCTCATTAACAAGTTTATTGGATCCTGAATCACACCACCGGATTGTCGTCTCTCCCTGTAACCCTTTTTTTTATAATGATATCAAAATCAATTTCAGTTCTTTTTAATATAATTTCTATATGTTGTGTGTATTTGTATTTTGCAACGTATCCTTTTAAAAGTTGCACTTTGCACCTTCAAATTAACATCAATGTGATTTGGTTAATTACGCACGCGCGCGCACAAATATCTATTTTAATATTAAAAAAAACTAAAAGATACAAATTAACATATATATTCAAACATTGACATATATTTCAATTTTAATGGTGAGGAGCCAAGTTCTTTTTCACTTTGGTTCTCAAATATTTTTAGTCATTTTCTCTTTTTATTATTTCAAACTTTTTATATTTAAATTTATCCTTTAATATTAGGTTTACTAAGTGCAAAGATTCATAATTTATCTCGACTTGTTTTCTATGAAGTTATTTCAGTCTTATAACCCGGGTAATGAATTTTGTAGGTTAGCTCTGTTGACTTGAGTTTTTTTTTTCCATTTTTATTATTATTTTTTTTTAATTTCATACTTCAACATTAAGTTGATTGGGAATCGAACTCTATAATTGTTTTCAAATAACTTTCTATGTAGTTATCCTAGTCTTTTGACCTGGGTTTCGCAGGTTAACCCAAATTGACTCAAATCATTTTTTATCAATTTAATTCTTTAAAATTAGGTTGATTAGAAATTGAGATTTATAATTTTATTTTTATTATTTTTGCTTTCTATGTAGTTATTTGCGAGTTAGGCATGTTGACTCGAGTTTTTTTTTTATCCTTATTTTAGTTGAATTTTTTTTAGTTTAATCCTTTAATATAGGGTTGATTGAGAATTAGGCTTCATGGTTTATTTTGGTTTGCATTCTATAAGGTTATTCAGGTCTCATGACCTGATTCACGGGTTTAATCGGTTGACTCGGGTTTTTTTGTTTTATTTTTGTTTTATTTTCACCCTTTAATTTTGGGTTGATTGGGAATTGAGTTTCATAATTTTATTTGATTTGTTTTCTATGGGGTTATCCTGATCTTATGACTCATGTTTAGCAAGTCAACTTGAGTTGGCTTGACTTTTTTTCTTAATTGAATTTTGGTTTAAATTTCATCCTTCAATATTGATTGATTGAGAATTGGGTTTAATATTTTTTTAATTTGTTCTCTTTAGAGTTCTCATGACCTGGATAGCAGATTTAACAGATTGACCCGAGTTTATTCAGGTCGATTTAATATGTTGTCTTTTCAATATTTTAAAAAAAGATGTTGTCCTAATTTTTTAAATTCAAATTGTATTTTTATAGATGTTTGGGTTGTTTTCGAATTTGTCAAGTCAAACAAGTCATGTAAGGTCAATTCTCATATAGTTTAATTTTTTTTCTCAAAAAAACACATTAACATCTGGATATTTTTTATGTTAAAACAAATTGATTTGATCCACAGTGTAGTGCGAGCACTGATCTATTTACTTCTCAGATAGAGCGGAATCTTTGTTTATTTCTTATTAAAAAAAAACTAATTTGATTTGATTAAAGGTTACCATTTTCTGAATAAAATTTAATTAGCAAAATATAATTAAGATTGTATTTAAATTATAATGGATTTGAAATTATTAAATGGAGAGGAATAATGATGGGATGACTAGACTGGTGAGATGCCCGAACTGATGGGATGCTCAAACTAATGATATGCCTAAACATTTGTCCCTTCTTAATCACAAAGATAATGTGTCTCTCTCAATGGAAAGCCAATTGTCCATCCTTTTTATTGGCAAATCGATTGCATGTTCCCTTTTCTTAACGAGTATTGCCATGCATCCCCTCTCAACAAGACTGACCTCATATCCTCTTTCATTTCCATACCGACTTCACTTCCTTTTTATTGACAGATTGACCTTGCATCCCTCTTCCTTGACAAATTGACCTCGTTTCCTCCCTTCTTGGTAGACCCAACCTTTGATGGATGGACCACAGGTTCCCTTTAGTAATAGAATGATCATGTTTTCTTGCATCAATTATGTGTCCCTTTTTAGCAGAGTTATCATACTTTCTCCTAGATAAAGCTTATACCCTTAAATCCAATTGTTACACTCTAGGTGCACTACCCTCTAATCAAGCCTGATTTACTTATCACTAATTACAAAGATAAAATATACTTACATTAAATTCTCACACATCCTCTTATCATAACAGAGCTGTTGCGATGTCACGGTTGCACAAATTAATTACCCTAACTTAAAACACACAAGATAGTATAGAGCAAGCAAGGGGTCGATCCCATGAAGAAGGTTTAAATCAGATTTTTATGTTATATGTTATGTAATTGGGGGGGGAGTTTGATTTGTAAAGATTTAAACTATGGCAGAAATTAAACTAGCAAACAAAATCAATTAAAACTGAAATTTCTCAAGAAAACAAACCTTGGTCGCAAGCACATATCCACCTACAGAAATCAGAACCGATCCTTGAAATGAAACTCCAGTTTATATTCTGAATTTTTATATTTTTTTAATGTTGGTTAATTAACGGATCTGCCGTATAACTAGCCCTAACCAACAAACAATCACAGTGTACGCACTAATTATTTAATCCAATGGCAGCTTTAAGATCTAGATAAATTCATTAATCTTAACAACCAAGTTGTCTGCTTGTGTTGCTTTGATCATATGTTCTCCCTAAGTTTAATAACGTAGTTCCACTATAATTATCAAGCTTAGTTGCTTCACAAGTTTATATACCACAACTTTGGTTTTGATATCAAACATAGTAATAGATTGTTCACAATAATAACTTAGAGTCCACTCTAGCAATTAAGATAAACAATCATAGGAAATATGCATAGGAAAACAAACATACTCATTCATAATACAAACTGAAAATAAATGGAAGAATAAATCTCACAGTTCTTGAAATCTGAAGGTGTTTGCGTCTTTGTAACCAAGAAAACAAGTTTAGCCTTGCATATCTATTGAACAATTACTCCTAAAGATGAAAGAATACATGATTTATGGGTTGTAGATGGGAAAGTTTGTGTTTCTTCTCTTATAACCACCACCCCTCTTTCTTTTATTCTACTGCACTCTCTCCCTCTCTCTTAGCTCTCTTAATAGCATAAACTTAGCTACCTATTTATACATAAATTGTAAGTAAGAAAAATCAAAGTTCAAGTGTGAACATCAATAGATGGTGGTAGTGTAAAGGCGGCTGGCGGCTGGCGGCTGGCTTGTGGTTGGTGGCTTGAGGTTGGTGGCTGCCTTCCTTGACCTTCTGGATTGATTTAATAGAGGAGCTAAATTGCTGAAATAAAAACTTGGATGTCGGTTTGGATGCTTCGGGATGTAATTTGGATTCATTTCTTCACGAAACTTGTTTGCTGGCAGAATTCAGTTATCATCTTTGAAAACTCATATCTCCCTCATACGACATATTTTTTAGCTGAAATTTAGAGTGTTTATAGGTATTTCAGTCAGGAATCTAAAACAATTAAGTTTGCATCAAATGAACTTCTGAAGCTCCAGATATTGAATTTTTAATGACCAAAAGTCAACACTGGCAGAATGCGAGATTTGACTTAAAGGATGTGATTTCCATGCTTTTTGTCTTTTTATTTTTCTTGACTTAGATTTCCAGAAAGTTATGGATGTTAGCTTTTTAATGCCACTAGAATCACTTCGTTTTGACTTTTTGAGCTCACGCTCTGCACAAAACATTGACTGAGGGTCAAAGCTACCAATTACCTCCAATTTACTCCCTTTTGCATCTTTCATCCAAAAGTGCCTTCAAAACATAAAACAATAATATCAAGGCACTTTATACATAAAACATAGGCAAAACACTAGTTAAATGTGGGTGAAACTATCGAATAATATGGTTGCATCAAGAGTTCATTCAATGGTGTTTTGGAATGTCATACCTAAGGTTGGCCCTCATTATGCCACCCTCCTCACTTACTAATGAATTAAAAACCTTATCTCCATGAAAGTTGATGTGACTCGTGACTATATAAATATTAAAGAGTAATCAGGTAAATGGATCCAATTTGAAAGCTCATATTCTCCTACTTAACTTTTAATCATCTATTATATCTTTTTTTCTAAATACACATGACACAACCTTGAAAGCTTCACCCTCCTATATTTGTGCTAACTGAAGCATTAGAGGGTCTTATAAGCCTAATAAAGGACTTGTTTTATAATTGCTCATAAAATTGACTCTAATAGTCTCAATCTCCAAACATTTTCACTAGCTTGGAATGATCATGATATTAGGGCTTTTCATGAACCTCATCTATGACACTATCTCTAAGAATCCTGAACAAAAATTGATTTATCTCCATCTCTTTCTATAAGATTTTAAGTTCTTTCCATGGATGGTAACCCATAAATCCCAAGAAGTGAGAGTTATATATCATTTCATCATAGGTGCTCCAATAGCTTTTTTAGATCTTTACTAGCTGACCCAACAAGTAAAAATGCTTATAGATGCTTTATTGACCATATAAGAACTATTAAAAAAACTTGTCTCTTTCATAAAAGGTGTCTCCTCCATCAATACCACCATTTATACCCCTTAATATGTGTAGACATCTTCAGTTTGAGGAGGAAACAAGCTAAAAGGACATGCAATAGAGAAAAAAAAAGGCATTATTACTCTCATAACCCTCACAAAAATTTATTATCAACATTATAAAGAGCATTATCTATCTGGATACTTCAAGCATAATTAAGAAATGTAAAAAAAAAACAAACCAACATATAGTCAGAAACATAAAAGTAGTCATCATCATCACTCTTTATTAGGGACTTTCTCTACTAGCCTAGATAGAAGAAAAAAAAAGCTTGAAAAAGATATATATGTGGTTGTAAATACCCTTGGTGTGGAGTTGTACAACCCTTATCAGATGAAGGGCTCTCTATTATCTAAGTGTTGGATACTCATCTATAGGTAGAATCCATCATCACAAAAGCAAACCTAGACATCTATGATAGGCTCACAAATCCAAGTGATAATGTGCAAAACATCTATAAGACTCTAGAATTGATCATACAGCACATAAATATCATGTATAAGATTTTCCCAACCACGTTTCATAAGTTAGCCTAAATGTAGTATCACCATTTAGATCCCAAATCCATTATTGGCAATAAGGATCTTTGTGCAAAGCTCATAACCCACTTTAACACGGGTATCTAAGCCAAGAAAAGCTCTACAAAGTTGTTCTCCATCACTTAGAAGGAGATTGAAGGCATTAGAGCTTGCTTAAAGAGATTAAAAGAAGAGTTATTAAAGGAAGATAACTTTCTAAAACCAGTCACCACTAAGGCCTTACTAAATAGGGTTTATAACCCAACTTTACAAAGAAAGTTATACATACTCCCTAACATAAATCTCTTAAAAGTGAAACAAATCATTAAAAACCACATTCAGATTTAAGAAATAATAACATTATCTCTATAAGACTATACCCGTGTACTATTATCCATGAGTTATTATATGTATGTTCCTTCCATTTAAGTTTTTTTACATAATGATCACCAATAAATTCTTTTTATAAGGTTGTCTCCACGAAAAACTTTATATAAAATATACTTCATGAAATAATCTCCATATAATGCTTTCTATAATTTTTCCCTCATGTGGTTCCTTATAAAATACTATTTATATGATGAACTTCATGAAATACTCTCCAAATGGCTCTCAATGAGTTTCATAAAGACATTCTCCGCCCAAGGTACAAGATATAATTTTATCCAAGTATAAAGATACTCTCTACCCTATTAAAATTGAATAAAATTATCTATAAGGTTGTCTATAGATTTTCCCCATGTATGTTTCCCCATAAAATATTATTTATACGGTAATCCCTATAAAATACTCTTGGAGTGGCTCTCTGTGATTTTTATAAAAACTTTTTTCATCATGGGTACAAGATATATTTTTACTCGAGGATAAAGATACTCTCCACTCTAGGTACGAGGAACCACTTTTCCTAGGGGAAAAATGATCTCCATGAAATACTTATAATAGTATTTTGTGCATATGACTCTCTTTTTTATATGAAAGAACATCAAAACTTAGGTATAACCCAATCCCTATGATAAATCATCATGTGTAATCTTTATGAAATAGTCTTTATACAATGATCTTCATAAAACATTCATCATGGGATTTTATTTCTTGACACTAGGCAAGAGCTTCTCTACCTAGGTATAATACGTTCTTCATTCAACATCTAAACTTAGGACAATATCTAATCTGAGCATAGTAAAATCTGTAAAACGATCATGAAATGACAACATAGCTCGAGTAAGATAAAAAAGACACCTTCATCTAAGTTAGGGCAATACTTATCTTGGGTATAATACAATCTTTATTCAAGTATAGGATGGCTTAATCTAACTCAAGACATTCTCCATCTCAAGTATAAAAATTAACTTTATCCAAGCATAAAGACACTCTTTACCTTAGGCACAAAGTGGCTTTTTATATTTTGTTAGAATATGAATCAACCTAGCCTAAATACAAGGACATTATATACCTTGGGTACAAAGTGGCTCCCAATATATTGTTCAAATAAGAGACACTTTTACTTGAGTACACAAACATTCTCTACTTTAGTTACAAGAATTGTTTTTCATTGACTAATTTCTACAAGTTGATGTTCATGTGTTGTTTTTCATGAGTTGTTCAAATCAACCATTTTGTTCAAAATTTAAAGACACCTACATTTCCTAGGTGCAAAAGCAATGCCCTTTATAGTTAAGTGATACATCATACTCAAGTATAAGGGCACATATAGGGGAAAGGTTATCACAATAAAGTTTTGAAGTTATCCTAGATAAATCCTTGATCATTTTAGAAAGCACCTTAACATATCAACCAAGGTAGTTAAACAATGTAAGCTTAATGACTCGCATCTACATAACTAGTCCTCCTAAATCACTTGTACAATAAAACCATTCAATCTCAATCTAAGTGAGCCTTATTTTGAGACAAGGGAAACTGATGGGATACTTATACTGATGAGATTCCTGAATTGGTAGGATACTTGGACTATTAAGATTCTTAAATATGAATCATTCCTTAATCGAACTGATCACTTCTTAATAGATTGAATATGTGTCACTTTGATTAATTATGCACCCTTCTTCTTAAAGGATTAATTATGTTTCCCCCTTCTTCATGGGATTGGACATATGCCCTTCGTAATAAGACCAACCTCTCATCACCTTCTCTTTGGTGGACTAGTCGTGCATCCTTTAGATCGATTACATGCCCTTTTTTAATATACTATTTGTGCACCCTTTTTTTGATAGATTGATCATGTTCTCTTCTTTGATAAACTAATAATGTGTCCCCAGAATTAATCGCATACCTCTTTCATTGATGAATTGATCGCATATCCCTCTTCCTTAACGAAGCTGATCAAATAAACCTTTTTAATGGAACCGATATCAAATCCCCTTCCTTGGCAAACCAACTATATGTCCCCCTTGATTGGTTGATCAACCACGTGTTCCCTCTTTTATTCATGTACACACATTTCTTTTGATAAAGCTTATACCTCTGAATCTAGCTATTACATCCTAAGTGTATCACTCCCTAATCAAAGCTAGTTTACTCACCACTAATTATAGTTATAGAATTTATATGCATTAAATACTCACATATCCTTATATTATAATGGAAATCATATAGTGATGTTATGGTATGTCCATATCTAGGGATAACCCTTGTGATATCATCCTTTTGACTCACCAATGAACTACCAGTCTTATCTCTATGCAAGTTATTGTGGCGCATGACTATAAAAATGTCCATGAGTCATTAGGTAAAAGAGCCCGATCTGAGAGCTCATATTCTTTTCTTCAGCATCTAATCATTTCTAGCATTTTTTAAACATACATAACACACCCTTTAAGGCTTTACCCTTCATATATGTATGTTAACTTAAGCATAAGATGGTCCTCTAAAACCAATAAAAGACTTGTTTTGCAAGTACTCATAAAGCCCAAGTCTAGCAATCTCATTCTCCAAGCTCTTTCATTAACCTTAGAAATACCTTGATATTTGAAAGTTTTTTATAAACCTCGTCAAATACTATTTTTCATCCAACCATATTTGTTAGGATATATAAAATTAAAGAAGGTCTAAGATAATAATGTCTAGATATAAAATGCAAAGATTTGCATATACATGATGGATCTTTTACTAGCTTATATAGATATATTAGATAATTGGTTTGCACTTCGCTTTGGATCGAGTCCAAAACAAAAACTTAAAAAAAATATACAAGTATTGCTAATGTGTTTTCTAATTATAAGAAAACATTTGATTATAAACTAAAAATTTGATGCACACATTTAATAAGTAGATTAAGAATTAAATGCACCAATAAATGTTAAAGATATATTTTAATGCTAACTGAAGAGTTAGTCTTTAAGTTGAGAAATAGATATAGATTAAGATATTTAACCTTATATTGTTAGGAGAACTTTAATTTTTTTAATTAATTATGTGGCACAATCATTTTTAAGAAGAGTAATAATTAAAATACCATCAAAACAAACTAATTTGCTAGTATAGGTCTTCCTTTTCTTACTTACATCTTTAGTTTCAGTAAAAAAAAATATAACTTTTTGCTTAATGTTGTTTATTTGTTAAAAATCAAAAGAAATCAACACATGCCCCTAAAAAATTTGGACCATTTAAACTAAGGATAAAAAAAGATATCTCTCTAATTAGAACTCTTTTGTCTAATTGATGTGCTTATTTTTTTCAAAAACTTCTTACGAGAATTTTTATTGTATAGACAACGTTTGATCATTATTCTAAAAGCAAGTTTGAATTATGAAAAAAAACATTTTTTAAATTTAAATGTGAGTATATTAAAAAAACATAAGAATAAAGTAATGTTTGTGTGCAACTGCAAGAAATTCTTTGGTAATGTCATTAAACCTGATCAAGCGAGTCAATCTAGAGATACCCGACCCAGCTCCTTGTGTGGCCAGGGTTTCAAATCAAATTGTAGAGGGAGAGGGTGACCCATGCATCCTTATTGACATGACAGTCCAAAGACGAGCTGAACAACTTGTCAAAACTTGATTTGACTAAAAAAAATTCAAGAAGTCATCTTTTTTTTCCTTTCATATTGAGATAATGTCATGTTGGTTCAATATGGGTCAATCCAGGTTTACCTGCTAAATTATAACCCAGGTTATAGATTTGACTAGGTTTAATACCTTTTAAAAAAATTATTTTTATTTAATTATATGATAATAGAGATTGACACTCATAGTTAAACAACCAAATAAAATGTTTTTAAGAAATCAACTATGATAGGTTATACAAAAATATTGCTCGCTAATATTAAAAAAAAGCTATAATCTTATTTGAAATCATAGTAAAAAACTAAATGGTATTAAATAAAATAATACCTAAATAAATTCTAAGTTATTGTAAGAATTTAATAAAATAATATACCTAACATATTTTTAATCAATTAATTTTTAAGAAATTACATCTAAATTAGTTGGGAGAATTCCAAAACAAAATAAATTAAAAAAATGTCAGACATGTGAGCCTAAGTGGCCTAGCGTGCCCTGGTTTTTTTTTTCAAATTCGTTCATCCATTTGTTTTATTAAAAAAAAACATATGACACATTATATGCCTATTTAGAATCTGATCATCATAGAAGTGGCTAGAAACCAGGAGTTTTTTTACTTGAAAATATATTTTCAACCCATTATCATTTAAAAATACCTAATATACATACTTAGAATCTCAAAAAACATTCTATCATTAACAAAAACCCTAAAAGGCTCAAAAAAACACAAAAACAAACCATGAAAAAAAAATATCTCTCAACTCTAATCCATCTTTTCTAACAAAATGAAGGTCTAAAAACTCTTTAATGAGACTTTTTTGTCGAATAAAATCTTTTTTTATTGTTTAAATATAATCAACTGAAAACTCTTTCTCTTTTTTTCGTCATTTTAAGATGACTTTTCTCTCCTCTTAAACTAATAAACTAAAATGATAAGAAAATGAACTTTTGAATTAAAATTAAAATGATAAAAACCAAAAGGACTTTAGTGGAAGAAGAAGGGAAGTAGGTGAACTAATCAAAACTTTTTCATGTAACTTTGAGGTTGGTTGTAGGTTTCTTTTTATTTTACACTTTGGTTTTTTTTTTTTTTTTTGAATTTTATTTTGACAAACTTCTAGAAAAAACTATTATTAATTTATTCACAAAAGACATTATAGTTTCCGTTAATCACTAACTACAGTGAAAATGCTAGATTTTTAGTATATTTTTTAATTTAATCTTAATCAACTAATTGCTTGTTTCTTAATCCTCGATACAGACATGAGATATTACGTATTCTTGTATTAC
>Ga0325403_1003429_pt1 | contig 14471 bp, 5 predicted proteins | sample PopdelMetagenome_19_FD_205665 | JGI IMG/M metagenome (GOLD analysis project Ga0325403, IMG submission 205665) | Populus deltoides microbial communities from Bellville, Georgia, United States - Xylem-PdKOR-R4 | ecosystem: Host-associated > Plants > Phyllosphere > Stem > Wood/Secondary xylem...
TATTTATTATCCAGTTGAAATAAGCGTAAAAATGATACAGTTAATCTTTCATAAATTATCTAGTATTGTAATTTGGAAAAAGAGCAGTTTAGAAAGGAATTGCTTGTTTGCATGTGTTCCTCCACACACACACACACACACACACACACACACACACACACACTTGTGTGTTCTCCAATGAGATCAAGTCCGGAGTTGATCCGGTCAAGAAGTCAGGTTTCGAGTTTCATGGGTTAACCTGAAAAAATAAAAAAATATATTTAAAATTTTAATATTTCATATGAAAAATTAAGAAAAAATCCATGTATATATAAATTATACATATTGTAAATAATGAAGTTTAAAAAGTTTTTTATCTCACATTAAAAAGATATTATGTTAAGTTTTTAAGTTGAAGCATTTAAACTAAAATTTTTTTATCCTATATTGAAGAAATAATTTTTTTTTTGGGAACATAAAATATATATACTAATGAGTTTAAATTCCTACATTGACAAAACATAACTTTTTTCTTGGGAATATAGAGTATATATACGAAAGGGCTTCGAATTCCACATTGAAAAGATATTATGTTATCCCTTTAAGTTGAAGTATTTAAACAAAAAAACTTTTGTATCCCACATTGAAAAAACATAACTTTTTTCTTGGGAACATAGAGTATATATACGAAAGGGCTTCGAATCCCACATTGAAAAGATACTATGTTATCCCTTTAAGTTGAAGTATTTAAACCAAAAAGTTTTTTATTTTTTTATCTCATATTGAAAAAACATAACTTTTTTCTTGAGAACATAAATTATATATACTAATGGGTTTTAAATCCCACACATATATTTTTTAAAAAACTGGGTCTCGTCCGGGTTCGCTTGGGTCACCCAAGTCATGGGTTGACCTGCCGGGTCGATCGGGTTTTGCTGGGCTGTTGTCCCGGCTGGTCTTTTATTAAATCTGGACCGGTCCAGCCATCGGGTAAACCTGCCGGGTTGGGCCGAGTTTTATAATCCTAGAGAGTTAGCAACATTTTGCTTTGGAATAAATAGGGGAATAGTTCTCTTAACTTGTACATGTATAAATATTATTACCAGGTTATGTATGAAATTAGGAGCATGTGATTTTTTTTTATTATTATTTCCTTGGAGGCTTGAGATAAAAAAAAAAAATAAAACTCTTGAGAAAGATTAGACCTGCAGGAAACTTCCATGATTATTGGGAATGAAAGCACTGTAAATTGAAAAATGAGGAATAAATGAATATGATGCATTCAATTTTTTTTTTAATTAACGTGGATATTTGAGTTAGTTTATGTGTGTTTTGACTAATCTCACAAGTCTTAAAATTAACAACTATATAAACTTCTAGTTATCGTAAGAATTATGAAACTCGAACTAAAACCAGATTAATTCAGCTATCCATGTACTAAGGTGCTCTCGTCTTTTCATCCTTGAAATGATTAATGTTTCGACCACCTCTGCCTATAGTTTAATTTCCCTTCATACATAATGAGTGGCAAAGCAGAATGGTTGAACCAACACAAATTAATGGTTTTATATCATCATTTTGCACTTAAAGTATCAATAACTCCTTAACTAAAGCATATTTTATAATAACATGTCTAATAATATAAGACTTTTAATTTATGGTAAATGTTCATCTTAAATTCAGGCCTATCATATAAATCAAAGGATTGATTGATGAGTTCAACTACTGAAATTGAGAAGACAAAGAGAGGGTTAAGTTTAGAAAAGAGATGCTAGTTTAGTCTAAACTGAAACACTGTTCAGTCATTGGGTCATATTTGGAGCTGTAGATCTTGGATTTTAATTTGGTTTATATGGCTAGAAAGCTAAGACATAGGCCTAAAACATTCATGAGGAGTCCAAGACTCAATTCTACTATTTGAAAGTCCAAATCTTAGCAACAACGGAGAAGTCAGAATCTGTCCTGCAGCCCAGACACTGTTCAATGTTCAGCTTATATCTCGAGTTTTAGAAGTTCAAATGCACCGATTTTTTTTGTTGGAAAGCTGAGACAATTTTCTAGAACTTTCATGAGGATAATCTGTTCAAATTTTGACATTAGCAATGACGTTTTGTTCAGACAAGAAGATAAGGATTGTCACCAAGTCAAGATGTGGCCACCTATTCAACAATTAGTCATCAAATCAATAGTTTCAAATTTTAGCCTATAAAAGGAGGCATTTGCCATGCATTTAGGCATCTTGGTTTTCAGATCAAGATCATATTCTTGCTCTCTTTCTTTATATTTTTGTAATGCTTAAGTTTTCTGTCATTGATATCTTATTTATGCTTTTCATCATAATTATGTTCTTATCTTGTTTATTTATGTTTCTCTCTTTCATTATGTTTAGCTAAGTTTATTATGTCAAGGTGAAAAGGTTACACTAATGGTGTAAGAATAAGTATAGTATAAACTCAACATGGACTTTAATGTTTGATACTAATATGTTTTGTATTTGTTATCTTGTTCACTTTTAATACCTTGCTTGTTAAATGGTTAATCTAGATTTATGTTGTATAACCCTTGGTACAACAAATACTTGGTACTTTCATAGTCCAATCATATGGTATAGCCGACACCTGTGCTATGAAAGGAACTTGATTTGTTGTTAACATAAGTTATAATCATGAATACCCGACAACAATTACAAGTATTAGCATTATATTCAAATAAGATAACTAATGTAATCATGTTAACAATTTATAATCCGATTGGAACCTCCTTTGTGTGTGGTTTCTAGTTGAGTAATAAAAAGAATTTATACTATACTTGTTTGAAATACCATTAGTGGATTCTCTAACCTTGACAATTATTTTATCCTTGTTTAATCCTTATATCAATATCACATCTCAAAGCTCTCTTTAACTCCTTTTCTGTTATTATCTATTTCTTTATTTTTAGTTTATACAATTAACCTTCCTGTGGTTCGACCCCGGTCTTGCCGGGTTATTTATTACTTTAACACTCCTACACTTGGGAGAAGATATCAATCTTATGATTGTGTCTGTATGTCATATTACCAATAGAATAGATCATTGGTAATTCCATCAGTGATCGAATTTATATTACCGATGAAGTTAACCCGTTGGAGATTAATATATTGTTAGTGGCAAGTCTTGTAATTTCTCTTGAACTCTAGAACATTTTGAAGGACCTAGTTTGTCGGCAATTCTGTTTGTAATTGTCAGTGGCAAAGTTCTGTAATTTGTTTCCAACTCTCTGGAACTTTTTGAGAGACTTATTCCGTCGATCATTCTGTCTATGATTCAAATTTAATTGGTAAATCTGTCAATATTATATTTAATATTTTTAAAAAATTAAAATAAACAAAACAAAAAAAATAAAAAGTAATAAAAACAAAATAAAAAACCAAAATTTTATTATTAATTTAAAAAATATTATTGAATACAATTTATCTAGTGGACATAAACTGAAGGAGGATAAGGTGGATCTTTGTAGAGACCAGGTGGGCGACGAGGTAGACTATATGTACTAGTGAGTTTTGACAACAGTTCTTCATACAATCGCTTAAGTTTGACTATCTCAGATATAAATTGGACCATCTTAGCATTAAGCCGAACCATTCGAGCTTCAACTTATTCTCATTCAATTGCCAGGATGACTGAAGATTAGGAGTTTGAACCCGATTGCGAGAAACCAATGGTTGATACACTATGACTTGCCATCATATTCTCGGTCGTAGTGTTTGAGATACCGTAAACCTGATTTTTATCAGGTCCACCTGACAATCTAGTCTCCTCCAACCATAAATTCGAATCGAGTTTTATATGGGTCGAAAGATCATCCTCATATCTCTCCTGTAATCGGTTGTTATATGTTTCCTAAAAAAACCAGTAAACAAATTTAAAAAAATAATAACTTAAAAAAAATAAACCTAAACCCAGCTACCACCTTCAATATAAGAAAAAACCCTATCATTATCAAACTCTCTTTGTAACAATCCCCCTATTAGCCATCAAAGAACCCAACATCAGCTTGCAACCAACCATCAAGAGCCACCAATAACAGTCAACCATTCAACTTTTAGATCACCACTAGCAAGGATAACCTCCACACAAAAGCTATAACACCCAAACTTCCAACTGAAACTTTCCCAACCATTTTCAGTGCTATCAAACCATCATAACCTATCTCTCTCTCTCGATAATAAAAAATGACACTATCACTCACAAAATCTCTCCTTTGCTATCCATAGTTCCATCTCCCCACCCTTTTCCTAATATTGAACCACCATAAACAACCACCACTAATTGAAAACATCAACCTGTCTTTCTTTTCCATAAAATACCAAGAATGACCCTTCACCTTCCTCTATTTTTTTACACCAGCCAGGAGCTCCTCTACTAACCATCATAACCTTACCATCTTCTTTTACTTGAATCCTACCAACCATAAATATTGTGTCTTTCTTCAATCCTAGAAGCTAGACACTAAGACCTACACAAACCAACCTATCTCCATTAATTTTTCAAGCCAAAATATATCACCCATTGATAGTAACAATGCCAACACCACCCAAGAGCCAAGAAATAACCTTCAATAACTCTCCACCTAACCTAACAGCTGACATCACCAACTTCATTTTTTAACTAACCCGTGGTAGACCCGACAACTCTAGCTTCTTAACTTCCTTTTCTGTCTACTTATTTATAACACCACTGAGACTAACACAAATACAAGCACAACCTTTCTCTTCACGTAGTCACCTCATTGTCGTTGTGAACTCTCTCCATAACTGCTAGTGTTAATGACAATGTCCACAAAAACTATGCTCGAACAAACAGTGACAACAACTCCACCACCATTGGTCATCACGAGCACATCCAAACTCGTAGAGAAAGAGAAGATCGAGAACAAAAAATAGAGAAAGAAACAAAGCTGAAAGATGAAAGAGAAAACTAGTTAAGAGAGAAGGAAGCTAAAAGTTCAAGTCCTCTAATCTCCTCCCTCCAACACTAGTGTGCCACACCACCGATCCAGAAGTAGAGAGGAGGAAAATGAGCTTCAAATCTAGTAGCTCACGCTCCTCCTATAGCGGCGACGCGTGGATACATATGCCATCACTATTTCAGCGATCCTCTAGATTGATTTCATTAGCTCTGAACATGCTAAGCATCTCGAAACGTCGATCCATAACAAATATTTATTTTTGACAAAATTGCTAAAACATTGTGAAATTTGAGATAACGCTTATTATTATGTATAGTTTTTGGATTGATTGGACACAATTAATTTGGTTTGATGTGTGTTTTTTATTTTGAAATGATATGATTATTTGTGTTTTTTATTATGAGTGATTGCTTTTTGGACATTAAATGTTGATGCATGAATTATATTTGAGTTTGAGTTGATTCGCTTGAATTAATATGCGATTTGAATATAATTCGTGAAATTAACAAGATTTGAGGTTTGATTGTTTGTTTTGTTGGATTATTAAGTTGGTGAATGGTGAAAGAATAACTTATTTTGAATTAGTATCTTGCTTGATTTAAAATGTATTTTTATGTTTTTGCCAGACAAGCTCTAAATTGTTTTTAAAATTCTGAAAAAAAATTAATGGTCATTTTAAAATTATTTATGGGTCCCTTGCATGTTTTTCTAATAATTTTGTCTAATATCGAGCTGTAAACTTACAATATAAGATACAAAATCAGTATTAAAAATACTAGGTTTTTCTTGAAACTTCGAAAAAAATTCAAAAGGATTAAAAAGATTTCTCTATTTAAAAAACACAAAAACATGTTTTGTTTTCGTGCATATGACCAAATTCTAAATGTTTTTTCATGCATATTTTCTAAAAAACAAAAATTGTGTTCTCATCATGTTTTAAAAACGCAAAATGGATATCATAAACAATTTATGATTATCCATTAGAATTTGATCAAAATTTTAAAAATACCTTAAAAATTGATTTGTTTAATTAATATCCGGGATATGAATTTGACAACGTGATGCATACTCCCGATATAAAATTAAATGAATTAATAACAATAAACCTTATGAATTAGCCGTAGACTTTATTGCTTGAGGGTATAAAATTATATTGTAAAGTATATCCCAAGTTATTAAAGATACAAAGTAGAAAATAAATATGATGCTAAAATTTGAGTCCCAGAATGGTTATGATTTAACTTGATAAGGCAAAGACTTCTTCATAAAGAAAGATCTGCCTTGAACTTTAGATAAGACTAATAGATAAAAGCATGATCTAGAAAACAATTAATCAACAATGCAACTTATTATAGATAGGGTGTGCTAGGAGTAAAGCATTTTCGTCTTGCATAACTAGTTTTTTTATCTAAACTCTCACAAACCAATATATTTTTTAATAAATATAATATTAGATGAGGAATCCCTTGAATTATAATTTTATAATTACTCTCGAAACACTCCTTAATTTAGAAAACAATTCCGCTATTTAATGCCATGCACATTCCGACACAAGCTAAGCTTGTTTGGGAAATACTTTTGACTGTTGTGCTAATGTGGAACAAAACTCGCTGGCAAAGGGGCTTGGGTCACCTAAAAATTATCATCACTTGGTCTTGAAGTACTCCATTTCTTTTCAGAACTTCCTGTTGACAATTCTGATCCTTCATAGGTGTCGACTGTTGACATTAAAATTATGTCAGGGCAGAATTTTTATTACCTCAAGTTCCTTCCCGGAACTCAATCGGAAAAAAAAAATCCCTTCCTGGAACATTGGTGAGGTCGTAATCAGAAGGATCATGATGTGTCTAAACTTTAAAGTTTATTGTGTACCGCAGTCAAATCCCAGGCTGTCTCTTGGCTGTACTTAGTTGGGAAACAGAATTTGCTTCCTTCTTCGGTAAACAATTACTATTATTTTCAAACAAATTAAGGATGCAAAGTGGACATAACGCCAGATAATTTCTTATCATCTTTGTTCATTCTGTGGTTTATTCTTAATCAATATAATTCACACCAAATCCCTGATGGGTGATTAAAATCTTTGCAGGTTTAAATGGTTGCTAAAAAAAAAAGACTTTGCTGGGCAGCAGCATGAACAATAATTGCAGCATCAAATTCAATACCGACAGGTATATCTGCAAACGTCTTGATTGCCTCTCTAATCGCAAAAGCCTCACCTTGCAAGGCAGAACAGAAACCAAGGGCTCAAATTTAGCTAAAATAGGGCTCAATTTTGCTTTTGGACAAGTCTTCTTCTCTTGTTTCTCTTCACTAACATAAGGAATGCTCAAATAAATAACCCTGTAAGAAGAAAATTTCACTAAAAATAAAAAATAAAAACCTTAACAACAACTGGTCCCCATTCCAGAAATCTGTGTCAAATTAGTTTTTGTCATCTCCAACTCAGAATTCTGACTATATATTCGACTCAATATTACATTCGAGAATTCAATTTAAGCTGTGCCAAATTCCCATCATGAACAACTTGCACTCACAAACAAAAACCGTACAAGTAAATACATACAGTTCCTCCTAATTCTCCCTGTTTTTTTTTCCTCCAAAGATTTAAGAAACTATACATACTATGAAAAGAAAAAAGAAAACATGGAACAGGAAATTTTTGAACCAAAATAACATTAAAGAGACTAATGTCAAAAATGGCAGCCACAACAAAGAAAAAAGAAGCACAAGGTAATAACCAAGACAATAGCCTCTAAAACAGAGATGATCTTGAAAAGCAAATCGTCAAGCAAAGAAAGCTGTATGTTAAGCCTTTTCCACTTGAAAGCAGAAACCAAAAACCTCAATCTCCATCTCCAAGATTCCTTCATCTTTAACCTCTTAAAAAGCCACATCTTCCTCTTCTTGCTGCTGCTTCCGCTCCTTCCCATCTCCCCTTCCATTCAAATCTCTCTCTCTCTCTCTCTCTCTCCCAAGTATGATTTGTTGATAGGAAGAGCAATGATGGTGGTGGGTTATATGGGATGGGGAGAGGGAAAGTTGGGTTTTTTTTAATGAAAACGGAACAGGAAGTAGCATGGTGTTGTATTCTTTAATGGGGTCTGTTGAGGGTATTTTGGTAATAGTTCACTGAAGAGGAAAAACTGCTCCGCGTTTTGATTGATTGGATTGGTCAAAACTCATCAAACTCAAATTACGGTTTGTGGACTCAATAGACTTATTCTCAAATGGGTAAGGGACACTAATTCTAAGATTCCGTCTCCTGCTCAGAGCAATAATAGAATCTTAGTGTTTTTATATATATCTACACGACATGATATGCACGCAAGCTCTTGAATATACTTGATAATATTATAATTATCAATCAATAATAAATAAATAATAAAAATTAAAATTATAATAAAGTAAATATTTTATGATAAAAAAAAATTATATTGGTAATTAAAAACTTAGAGATCGAACAAAATGATTTGTAGCAATTTACAGTATTTTGTGAGGAAAGATACAGTGTTTTCGTTACATGATTTAGCTTTTCAGTTAATAAAAAGCAAAAAAAATTACAAAGCTAAATTCTCTACCAACTTAATATTTTTAAAAAAAACCAACAAAGATAATTTTGGAAGGAAAAAAACCCATGAGAAAAAACGTTGCAACAATTGACAATGTTTTGTGAAGAAAACTATAACGCTTTTCCCAATAAAATAAACTAAAAAACCATTTAGAGAAATATTGTAGCAATCCACAGTGTTTTGTGAGAAAAACTACAACGCTTTCCTCATATGATATAGCTTTATTGTAATAATAATTATTAACCAACTCAATATTAAAAAAAAATCGACAAAGATAATTTTAGAAAAAATAATAAAAAAATCACATGGAAAAACACTGCAACAATTCACAGTGTTTTAAAGAAAAAAATAACAAAGCTAAATTCTTCATCAGCTCAATATTAAAAAAAAAATCGACAGAGACAATTTTAGAAAAAAAATAACAAAACAAACACCAAAAAAAGGAAAAAAAAATCATGTTGAAAACACTGTAGTAATTCAAAGTGTTTTGTGATGAAAGCTACAGTGCTTCCCCACATGATTTAGCTTTATTAGTAATGACTTGTAATTGTAATTAACAAACAACTCAATATTAAAAAAATAAAATTGAAAAAGATAATTTGAAAAAAATTATAATAAAAAAAACCATGCAGAGAGACACTATAACAATCCACAATGTTTTATGAGCAAAGCTACAATACTTTCCCCACATGATTAAGCTTTATTACAAAGTTAAATTTTAACCACCTCAATATTAAAAAAATAAAATCAACGAAGATAATTTTGGAAAAAAATATTATAAAAAAAGAAAACACAAAAGAAACTGGAAAAAAACCATGTGAGAAAAAACTGTATCAATCCATAGTGTTTTGTAAGGAAAAACTTGTATTTACTTGTAATTGCAATTCTTAACCAGCTTAATATTTAAAAAATAAAATTGACAAAGATAATTTTAGGGAAAAACATAACAAAAACAGAACAAAACCATGTGGGAAAAAACACTATAGCAATCAACAGTAATTTTTGAGGAAAGTTACAGTGCTTTCCTCACATATTATAACTGTAATTTTTAACCAGCTCAATATTAAAAAAATAAAATAAAAAAAGATAATTTTGGAGAAAATAATAAAAAAAACCATGCAGAGAAACATTGTAGCAATCAACAATGTTTTAAAGAAAACAAATTATAAAACTAAATTCTCAATTAGCTCTATATTAAAAAAAAATCAACAAATATAATTTTGAAAAATAAAGAAATAAAATAGAAAAACTATGTGAAAAAATATCACAGCAATCCACAGTATTTTAAAGAAAAAATTACAAAGCAAAAACTTTAACCAGGTCAATATTTAAAAAGTAAAATCAACAAAAATAATTTTGAAAAAAAAAAAATAAATGAAAAAAAAGAAAAATTAGGAAAGATGAAAAAAAAGTAATTTAAAAAAAAAAGAAAAAAAGGAAAAGTTAGTAAAAAAAAAAAAGGGGAAAGAATCCCTGTGGATTACTGTTGTAATCCACAGTGATATAGGTGTGGGGGAACAATGATTCTCTCACATCATTTAGAGTATGTTATGTTATAATATATATATATATATATATATATATATATATATATATATATATATATATATATATAAAAAAAAAAAAATTGACCGATCTATGTTTTGCTTTCTGTGATGCAAATGTCAGGATAGATGCAATGCATTTACGGTAATAAGAATAAATTCTTTGTAATATAAGTTTTTTTTAATAAAGATTCTTAGAAACTTTATTTTGGCTTCTCAATTTAACAAGGAGATCGTAAACAAAATGTATATACTAGCCAAGAAAAAGACAGGTGAAACTATAAGGTTTCAAAGGATAAAATATATTCGATTCTCTACTTTTTAAACCATTATAAGTTTAGATGGTGTTGCAAGGGACACAATAGACTAAGATGTCTAATTAATGAATAAGATACAAATAATTTTAAAATCATCATAATCAATACTAAAATTTATTTACTAAAAAAGCCTATGAATAGAAAGGCAGAGAAAAGAATGACCATTATAAAAGGTCAACGGAGATCAAAACTTGTTGAAAAGAAGATTGACAAGTTGTTAGACCCACCTTTCTCGGTGCTTAGCCATATGCTAAGCCTAAACATATATGGGTCCGATAGGATGCTAGATCCAACTCTCTTGGGGTTGGCTATGTGCCAGGTCGAAACGCTTGGGAGTCTGGTAAGATGACATACACAATTCTCTTAGGCTTGATTACGTGTCAGGCCCAAGTGCTTGTGGGTTTGGCAAGGTGCCAAGCCTAACTGTTTATAAGTCTGGCAAGGTGCTAGACCCAACTCCTTTAGGCTCGGCTATGCGTTAGACCCACACGCTTTTAAACCAAGAGGGACGTTAGACTCAACATCCCTAGGTATAGAATTGTCCCATATCCTAACATACAATAGGAGAACCTAGGGTTATCATCTCCCTACGTCCTAGTTGTGTAAGAAGTCTTTTAAAAGTTATCTATATATCAATCAATATTAATGTTGATTATAAAGATTGATCTTATAGAGTTATTAATATTACGTACAAAATGATGTAGGGTCATCTTCTATAGGCATATGATAGTCCTATCAACATTTAATGTTGTAAGAATGCACTTACATCAACATTAATGTTGATGTAAGGGACTCCTTCCCTTCTAGGATATGAATAAGAAAAAGACTTTCGATCCCTTGAACAAAAAGAAGAAAGTTCATGGTATAAAGATTGTAAATACTTTCTGAACGACCCAAGTAAGAGGTTTATGATCTTCACTATCTTATGATATGTTCTCAACATTAATCATATATGAACTAAGAATGGGCATTTTTGTTCTTAAAATTTCATGTTCATGTACTACTACTCACTATAAAGTCATTGACTTAACTATCAGAAGGTTCCCAAAATCCTACCAAAATGGACTGTTTTGCAGGAATCCAAACTTTTACCACCAACCCTCTAAGTCCTCAGTTATGGAGAAGAGAAGATTGACTTGAACGTGTGATCATCCATTATCTGAATGCTAAAAAACTCAAGTTCCCTAGCATATTGGATTCTGGAGCATCATCAATTGACACTGTCTATGAGAAACTATTAAAAAAACCATCAATTATGGTTTCATAATGAATTTTAGACACATATAATTGCTATAAATGATTGATAATCAAGAAACTTTTGGGTTGGGGCATGTTATGGACCTCTTCGCAATAGTTGGCACATCTGCTCTACTAGCTCTCGTAAATTTTTAACAACTTATTAATCAAGTGCAAGCTCTCACTTAAGTCATCCTAGCATCCCAAGGGCAACACCAAACCACGTCACTTTAGCAGGCCTCAACAAAAGAGGTATCTCTCTTGAAGGCAGCTCCTTCTATCCTAGCCCCACAACTACATGATGTCATCTCTACTAGAAGACAATTGTCTTACCTAAAGGAAATAGGGTAAAATGATGTAGAGAACCCTCTGAATGAGTAGTCCATTAGCCCTCCAAGGGATCACTCTCATCGATACAAGACCTTCCAAGAAGCTATCACTCAAAAAATGATCTCTCTAGCTACTACGAGAAAAAACTCAGTTATCGATCTCACCATCCCACGCTAGAGTCTTTTAGCTCTCTCAAGCCAGCTAGGCAGAAATTGGGGAGAAGCTTGACTAAGAGATATTTTTATGATGTGGCACATTGCACCCAAGAGATAAAGGGGTCCCTCTTATTCAAACAGGTCTTAGGCACTCATGTCCTCAAGGATTATATCTTTAAAAAGATGACTTTAGACAACTACGATGAACTGACAAATCCACGAGAGCATATGCAAAACATACGCGGCAACCTAGAGCTAGTCATTCAAGATAGAGATGGCATGTGCAAGATACTGTCAATTACCTTCAGAAGGTCGGCTAGGTCATGGATCTCCATGCGAAACTTGTATTGCATTTCATCATTAACATACCTACCAAAAAAAGCTCCACATAACTCTATAGCATAACCCAAGTATGAGGAGAAACCACTTGAGCATAACTGAAAAGGTTTAACAAAGAGATACTAAAGATGGAAAAATTGATTGAGTCAGTAGCCTCGGAGGCTTTGATAAATGGAGTAAGAGAATGCTTCATATGGAGAGACTTATACGCCCTCCCTCACAGAAGCCTAATGAGGGTAAAACAGGTCATAAAAAACCATATCCGGGTAGAGAAAGCCAGTATTCTATGATACAAGCCTCCTTATATTTGCTAGGAGGTTCAGGAGGTTAAGCCTTCCAAGTGGAGTCATTCCACTCCCAACAAGGAGAATAACTCAAAGCAAAATCAAAAGAGGTCGGTGAGGGAACATGTTCATCTCATTAAAAGGAGGCATTCCTTTATCTTGAATGCTACTCTCACTTAAGTGTTCATGACCATTAAAGAGAAGGATTACGTTTAATATCCATCTCCTATGGCGTCATTTCCACATACCCGTACCTTTAGAAAATTTTTTCATTACCACAAAGACAAAGGATATGACATTGAAGATTGCTTCACCCTAAGAAATGAGATTGAAAGGTTGATACCCAAGGGATAGTTGAAAAAGTTTATTAAGGGGAATGCCAACATGAACCTTGGAAGAGCCCCACTAACACATCTAGACTCTCACGAAGATCAATGTGATCTTGAAGGGACCTCATCAAGAGGAAACACCTCAATAACAAGAGGAAATATAGGAAGCAAGTCCTTATAGCAGCTCGACAACAAAGTCTATGGCATAATCCTATTAATTTCACTCTAGAAGATGGAGAAGGGGTAACTTATCCCTATGAAAACGCCCTAGTCATCTCCATGATCCTAGCTAACCACAGGGTAATAGTGGATGATGAAAGCTCTATCAATATCCTTTTCAGGGATGTGATGATCCCAATAAAAAATCCCTTGATTGGGATCGAAGGGTTAGGGGTACCAGTAAAGGGCACCCTAAAGCTTTTGGTTATAATTGGTACATGTCCTAGATGCATCACCCTTTAACAACCATTAATGATGATAGATATATCCTTCGCTTACAATGCCATAATAAGAAAACCTCTCATTCACAAGATCAACACCATCATAAATATATAGAACTTGATATTGAAATTCCTCACCCAATAAGAGGTGGCCAATATAAGGGGAGACCAAAGGACTTCGAGACACTATGTATCATCATGCTTGAAGGGCAAGGAGGCTTTAGTTATGGACAAGTAAGGGTCCTTAAAAGAGGGTAGAATTTAGAATTGAGGTAAAAAAAGAGTTGATGATCAAGAGTTTTAGGCTTCCTTCTTGGTAGTCTGGAGCTCAAGACACATAATGTTCTTAGATGCATGCAATTCCATGATAGTCTGCCTCAAGATGGTGACTTCATGGAGAGCTTCGTAAAGTTACTGCTCAGTAGAGCCCAGATGAAGGGTAGCTTTTTGCATCTCACCCTTTAAGGAAGAATATACCATTTTGAGATTTCTTAGCTCGGCCTCCATAACTACTTTCTCCTCTCGAAGCCTCTAAAAGGGCAGTCTGATTTGTTCTATATTTGGTGATGACATATTTTACATAGTTCCTCCCAGCCACCTAGCACCTTTTGGAATGTGAGCACACCATAAGAGTTTGCCAAGAACAAAATGTCAGGAAGGATGACCTCAAAGCCAAAATAAAAGTTAGAAACGAAAATTGCTTACATTAAAAGCCATTTGACCAGTCAAGGCCAAATGATAGTTGTAGCTCTTATTAGATATTTGTAAAATGTCTAAAGGAATGGTGAGGATCCTCATTAGTTGCCTCACCACTTCTAAGCTAGTCTTGCTAAACCCACACCTCTCACTAATAACAGCCTACATGACATGCCTTTTCTTATCATTTAAAATAAGAAAAATACAAGGGAGTGCAACCAAGGGAAAAGTGAGGAAAAATATCTTCAAACTCCTAACCAAGAGTAGAGGACTCGACAGTTGTAGCCTTCATGACCATAA
>Ga0325403_1003432_pt1 | contig 14463 bp, 7 predicted proteins | sample PopdelMetagenome_19_FD_205665 | JGI IMG/M metagenome (GOLD analysis project Ga0325403, IMG submission 205665) | Populus deltoides microbial communities from Bellville, Georgia, United States - Xylem-PdKOR-R4 | ecosystem: Host-associated > Plants > Phyllosphere > Stem > Wood/Secondary xylem...
TTTATCTCACTTCGACTCCTTCATCAAAGTTGTAGTCCTAGACGCGTAGATGAATTTGAGCTTTTGAATCACTTGATTTCAATATTAGAGGCTCAAGATGTTCCCATTTGAATATCTAACGTGAAGGTAGAGAATTCTGCCGCGAGAAGGATATTGACCCGAGTCTACACTAAAGAAACTCTATTTTTGGCCTAGTTTTGTGATGTTTGTTCTTAGTTCATACTCTCAGTCATATCAGGATTCTCGGCATTTGTCAGTTTTTGAGTTAGACCCAGAGATCCCTTTTGACCAACTAGATTACTGCCAGTTTCTGTTCTGTAAAAAGATTTTATCTCACTTCAACTCCTTCATCAAAGTTGTAGTCCTAGACGCGTAGATGAATTTGGGCTTTTGAATCACTTGATTTTGATATCAGAGGCCTAAGATGTTCCCGTTTGAATATCTAACGTGAAGGCAGAGAATTCTGCCGCGAGAAGGATATTGACCCGAGTCTGCACTAAAGAAACTCTATTTTTGGCCTAGTTTTTGTGATTTTCGTTCTTAGTTCATACTCTCAGTCATATCAGGATTCTCGGCATTCGTCAGTTTTTGAGTTAGACCCGGAGATTCCTTTTGACCAACTAGATTACTGCCAGTTTCTGTTCTGTAAAAAGATTTTATCTCACTTCGACTTCTTCATTAAAGTTTTAGTCCTAGACGCGTAGATGAATTTGAGCTTTTGAATCACTTGATTTCGATATCAGAGGCTCAAGATATTCCCGTTTGAATATCTAGTGTGAAAGCAGGGATTCCTGCCGCAAGAATGATTTTTTGCCCAAGTTCACGGGACTGATTCGAAGGATTTTTTTTGGACCAAGGACTGAATCGAAAAGTGTTGAAATGAGGGATTGAATTGAAGAAGGATATTGAAAGCTGAAGAGGGGGGTTGGATCATCATAAATGACAGGATTTTTTACCACACCGAATAAGGAAAATAAGACTTTGCAGCATGCACCCTTACCCTTCTGATTTCTTTCCTTTTTTTCCTCTGCAAATTTCCTGCTGGTTTCCATGTTTGTCTTGCTGATTGGAGAGCTGCAGACCACGTTTTTATTGATTCATTTCAAAGGAAATAGCTGGTGCCTCATGGTCCCAGCTATGGAAGGAAAGAAAGGAGCTGTACCACCCTTGGATCAATGGAAATTAAGTGCTGAAAATCAGAATAGGAATAAGAATATTTCAGTTTCCTTTTTGCATTTTTTTTACTGCACATCAGCAGGGATTTGCATCCTAGAATTAATGCATTGAATCTTTCCTAAATAGAGATATGTTAGACTATATATAAACCCCTCTAATGACCTAGCAAGGGGCGGGAGAAAGAGAGCAGAAAAATAGAAAAGAGAGGGCAGAAAAATAAGAGAAAACCGGAGAGTAAGAGGCAGAAAAAAAAACACAGCAAAGAGAGAGACGAAAAGAAAAACGCAACAGAGGCAGGGAGTGAAAACACAGATAGCAGGGGAACATAGAGGTTTTTTTTTCTTTGATCCTTTCGTCACTGTGAAAGAAAAAAAGAGAGGAGAAAAGAGAGGTAGGCGACAGTAAAACCAGAAAAGCCAAGAGAACAAAAGAGGAAGTCTTTCTTTGGTTTTTCAGAGGTAAAAGGCAGAAGTTTTTTCCATCGGTTTGTGTCTCATTATCTGCATTTGAAACGTGCAGGATCTGCAGGTATGAGTCTCGACTTCCTTCATCTTTGACATATTTAAAGCTTTGTTTGTTTTTTTTGTTCTTTTTTTCAAAAAATCTGTTGCTGCTTTTGTTTCGGGGACGTTCATTTTCCATCTTAGCAACAAAGTTGCTTGCTTGCCCATTGTCCCTCCCATGTCTTTAAAGTTTAGTTTATTATCACTGTTAGAGCTGCGTTTTTGTGTTTTACTCCCTGGTGATGAGAAACTGTGAGCTTTTAGAATCTCCACCACCCCTTTCTCTCATCGCTCAAGCGTTCTCTTGCAATGGAACGCTATATAGAAATAAGTGTTTAGGTGCAGAAGAGAGAGTTTGAAAAAAAACGTGAGGGAGGGTCCCTTTCTTCAGTTAAGGATTCTTTTGTTTTTTGCCGATGCTGGGTTCACACTTTCTTCTTTGTTTTTTTTAGTTTGCAAGGGGTCACGGTTCATGTTGTAAATTTTTTTAGCTTCAGGACTTTTTTTTTTTATGTTTTGTACACGATGACTTGTGTTTCAAATTGGTGTGCCGAACCTTCTTTATTTGAGATTAATTGTTTTAAGCTTCTTGCGAATTTTGGAATAGGTGAATATTTTTCGTGATGTTTGCGTTTTGACAAAAAATATATAAAAAAATGTTTTCTTGTGTGTTGCATATGGCCAATACCCTAACATGTTTTGAACGCTCTTTTTTTTATATACAAAAAACATTGGAAGTTTCGAAAAATGTGTTTTCGCATGGATTTCTTAAACACCAAAAATTGTTTTTTCTTGCATTTCTGGATTTTACAACGTGTTTGTAAAACTCCAAAGGGTATTGGCCAATATTCCAAAAAATATAAAAATCTTATTTTGGGGGGAATTCATCTATTATTCACCGCTAATGTTTGGATAAAGAAATCCTTAAAGGACGAATATCCAAAATATTATTGGGAGTAATAAATCCGCACACATCCTTGAAGGAAGCCTTGATTATAATCGAGGACATTTCAAATTTTTTTCCATGATTTATGAGCTGTGAGAGTTAAAACACTAAGACAAAAAAATAGGTTTTTAAAGCACCCTAGATTTCTAAATTTTTGCCCCTCCTCCTTGCGATTTACGAGTCGCAAACTCTTGAAAAACTAAGGGGAAAATGAGCTTTTAAAGCATATGGAACTTCCTTGGGTTTCTATCATAATAAATTTAGTTTGAATCAAAACTTAGAAAACTGATGGGATTAGAAAACATCAACACCATAGCAATTATAAGGCAAACCAAATACTAAGCAGCTTACCTTAGGTATGGCGTACTAGGGGTGCTAATACCTTCCCTTTACGCAACCAGTCCCTTGCCTTAGAATCTCTGAAAGACCAGTTAGGTTTCCTAGTGACCATAATACTAGGTGGCGACTCCTTTACACAAAAAGACCCCGAAATCAATCGATGGTCGCCGCGACGCCGCGCTCCGCTAGCGAGGGTGCAACATATTTAATAAAGAGAAATGCTAATTAATGATTGTTGCTTTTGATGAATTCTGTCAACACACCATCAATTTAACAAAGTTTGTTTTAAATATTTTCTTTTGTTTTTTTAATTGTCAACCAAAATTGATCACGTCCTTAGGTAAGAATTTTTCATTCATTTTTCTCGTTTTTTTATGTTTTGTGTTTTGTTTTTTTGTTTTTTTTTGTCATTATTTTTGTTTAATTTTGTGTTTTTAATACTTTTATGAATTAATAGATGTGTTGAATTTTAGTTGTTATTGAAATAATTTTGTCATTATTTTGTTGAATTTTAGTTATTTGTTTTTTCAAATTTTTTGTTCAATTTCAATTAAATGTGTAGGATTAATTTGAATTATTGTTTTTTTATTTATTCCATTTAAAAATATTATCACTTACAAATTAATAATTGTGTTGAATTTTAGTTGTTGTTGTAATACGTGTTGTAATATTTTGTTGAATTTTAGTTGTTTTTTTTTTCAATTTTGTTATTCAATTTTAATTAAATATATAGGGTTAATTTTAATTATTGTTTTAAATTTAGAATAATTTTTTATAAATTGAGGATTAAAAATATTATCACGTAGAAAATGAGAATTTTCTAGTTGGTGGCATATATGTTGTGTATTTGCAGGTTTAAAAATTTTGAGTAATCTCCTATATAGGAAAGGTGCTGCTAATTTTTTTTAAATAGAAATTGTTTAATTTTCTTTATCTATTAATTTATTTAGATGTTTAGGGGAAAGTCTACTACACGTCGTGAGAACATGATTGCTGCTAGTTCTTCTAGTAGCGATTTTGACGTTCACGAGTCATTAGGTACTGACCAAGAACAGGTATTTGAGGCACAAACTTTGACTCACAACACAGGTTCATCTAGTGCGATGCCGTAACGTCGAGGGGGGTCCCTTCACAGCAGGATCTATTTACCCCCAAGTACGAGGCCTAATGGAAAGAAGACCTTTCAATGTAAGTTTGTTTTGCTTTCATAACAACATGTTTAATAATTTTTGACGAATGCAATTTCAGGTTTACAAACATTGAGGTTGCGAGAATAATAATCGACCTTTAAATCATCAATTGCAATTTTATTGTTTCAATGAAGCCAAGTTTCCCAACATCCTGAATGGAAACCGCAGGTTGATGCATGGTTTTCAAGGTTAGTTTATTAAAATTACTGAAATTTTTCTTTTATAAATTTTTACTTCAAGGGAAAATTTAAATGTAAGAGAGCTGATAATAATGTCGCGATGAGGGTTTGGGAGAATCACGCTGCAATTAGATAAGATCGAATTCAAGATAATTTTTTTATTCTAAATATTAAAATTTTATTTTTCATTTACTAACAGATAATTAATTTGTATCATATAGGTTGCATGATTTTTGGTACGAGGCATAAAAGAAAATCAACAAAATATGAAAAAAAAAAGAGCTTTCATACTGGAATTACATGGCGATTTGGAAGGATTTTAGATTGCCATATGTCTCAGAGATTGTATGGGCAGAATACATTCAGCATGTGACATCCACGTGTTTCATGCGACAGTCACAGTCCGGTGTAGAAAATAAAAACCGACATGTTCTCGGTTTCATTACTATACACACCGGTAGCTCCGTCCTGTTTGTTTCGCATGCGAAGCAAATGGCAAGATTTTTTTTTTATTACATCAATATTTTTATTAGTTATTTTCTATAAATATATTTAACTAACAACATTTTTACCTTAAAGGCTACGGTTCTTGAACCCACGATCCAAGCCTGATGGAGTTTCTGTTGAAATGCATGTAAGGAGTCTACAGTTCTTGGTGCAACAGTTCGTGGATAGCGAAACTTAGCTCTTTGTGGTATGTTGGTTTTCAACCATTTTTTTCTTAAGTTATTGTTTCCTTGATTTTGATGAATTTATTTTTTTCTTTCTTGGATACATATAATAGTCAGCTGAAGGAGAGATATAAAGACGATCATTCGACCCATCCAAACCTCGATCCAGATTTTTGATTGGAAGCAGGATTGTCTAGTGGACCCGATAGAAATTGGGTGTACAAACTCTCTAACACTACGACCGAGAACTTGCGGGCGACCTATAGTGTTTCGATTGTTGGATGCTCGCAATCGATTCCAAGCACTCAAACTAGGCTCAGACGACCCATTTTAGTGAAAAATATAAACTACTCACTGTTGATTATGAAGAACTCTGCTGATTGGTAATGGAGATGAGATCACAGATGAGTGGTACATGTGCACCTCCTAATTGGCCCCACGATCCCAGCGACAACCAGCCTCCTCCTTCTCTAGCGCCTCCTCTATTTTAGATTTATTGTATATGAACGTATCAATGTTTAAATTTGTAATAAATATTTGATTTTTATATTATCTTAATTTATTTTAATTATTTTTCTACTTTTGTTCAATATATATATTTTTTAAAATATTACTGACAAGGTTACTGACGGATTAACTCTGCCAGTATATTCCAAAGAGAGCTGGAAAAGAATTATTACAAATATCACTGTTACTGTTAACTCACCGATGAAAATACATGGTTTTATGTCGGTGATATGTCATATTTATCGATGGATATATCAACAGACAAATAAAAATACCGATGGCATTACATACGGTTTTCCTATCGGTGATATGTTAAATTTACTGATAGAGATATCAACAGAATGAAACGGGTATTTTTTTGGCATGCTTTGTCTATTTGTAAATTCATCAGTATATTTATTACCGATAGACTCACCAACATACCATAAATTACCGATTAGAATTTTTACGATGGATTGTTTCTGTCTGTGAACCTATCGGTAATATACGTACCGACAAAATATAAGTGTAAATACTGATATAAATTTTTATCGATAAAACTATTAAATCCGGTAGTGATTGTTTGGACGTAGAGTATGAATACAAATATATGGATATGTCAATCGATTGAAATATGATATGAATCATACCTACGAAGCAAGAAATAAATGTTAAGTGAAAAATATGTCTACAAGGGCGGACAACAATGATATGGAAAAAAAAATGTTATTTCATGAAAAGAATTTAATATTTTATGAAGTAAATGGACCACAACGGTGGAGTGTAATGTATAAAAATTAAATTGACATCAATAGTGGAATTTAATAAGAGAAATGGAAATAAACCACAATGGTAGGGATTTAATAAAATTGATCGCAATGAAAAAAATTAATATGAACATTTGATTCAGTCACAACGAAGGTCCTAGATAGAAGAAATATTTAAAATGAAAAAAATTGACAATGTTGAAATAGGTATAAGAGCTTCTTAAGATGGAAAAATATTTGAATTTGCCAAAATAATAGACATAAGATATATTTGAGACTTGAAATATATGATTTAGCCAGAAATTTAGTTATAATGGAACAAAAGAATATTTGTATATGAGAAATATATAGATGGGCCATAAATGGGCCAAAATCATATTTGTTTATGAAAAATATATAAAGAGGTTATAAATGAGCAAAATAAATAGATGAATATGAGAATATATAGATGAGTTATAAAGGAATATATTGAATGAAGATGAAAATTAGACAAATAAACCATGAATGAGCATGAGTAATAATAGAGAATGAAAAAATAATATGGTTGAGATTTTGATTGAGATATTATATAAAGAATTGAAAAGTGATATTAACAAACCATAAATGACACAAGGAATGTTAAAATAAACAAACAGAAATAAATGGGTAAGAAACAACACTATTAGTGTTAAATGAACATACAAAATCAGGAGATTTATAGACATGGAAATAAGTGAAGTAGATGATGAATCGAGATAATGACTCTAAATGTTAAGGGTTTTATGATAGTCTGATGAAATCAATGATTAAGCTAAGATGTGATCACGAGTAAGTAAAAGAGAAATGAAATTTTAAATTATTTTGGATTATAAAGTAAATATATTTGTGATGATTTTATAAAAGTGCTTAAATTAAAATGGAAATGATGATTGTAATGGAAATCATGGTATCAACAAGAAATTTGATTAAACAATACTTTTGTTATATTATTCCTAGATGAATATTTGTATACCAAAAATCTTATTTTAAGTTTCTATGTGTTATATAGGTGTTTTTTTATCCATGCATGGTATCTCGAGATCATGTTCAAATCTTTAAAGATTATTTTATTTTGAGAAAAAAATTGTAAAAATAGTTAATATTTTATAATAAATTATTGTATATTTATTAAGACAGTAATGATGCATAGATTATAAAAATAATAAAAAGAAAGGATGAATACCTTATTAAGAAAATGATGTATTAAAAAAGATGTCATAAATTTATTATATTGTATTAAATATTACATCTTTATTATGCATCCATGAAAGTGATAAGTTTAAGGTTATCTTATTGAAAAAAAAAATCCTTAATTTTTCACGTATACAACAATGACCTGTGTATGATGACCATATAAAAAGTTCAAGTTCAAGTTCTTATAATGACTCGTGTTTGTGGAAGAAAAAAGAAAAGATAACATTGAGTGTGACACCATCATGAATGGTGGCGAGTAATATTGTGACCTATCATGTAAAAAATATCTTGAAAGCCTCCACGTGTAAGTGTGATTACTTACACGTGGAGTGTAAAAAAAGAGTGGATGTCTCGAAAGTTGATATTGAGATGGAAATAAACTGCATTGCCAACAAATGGCATATGCTTGAATCATGAGGTATAAAGAATTAAAGATATATTAATTTTATGTATTTGAATTAAGAAATTATATTCTGAGAGAAATTCAAATTGAAAGAGGTTATTTTATAATGAACATAAAGGATTTGAGCAACACATGCATATTTTTCCAGTTCTTTATCCATATTGCATGCTTCCTCGGTGAAATTTATCTGCAAATGCAATATCAGTTCATTATTTCAGCAAGCTAGAGGAATTACAAAGATGTGTGTGTGTATATATGTATATATTTGATAATTACAATTCCGGGTTAGGGAAAAAATGACATGGAACTTGAAAAGTAAGTTAATTACCTGAGGATAACACTAAACTAATCCTTCTAGGATCATCAATTGAACTTTTGAGGGGGCAAATTCATGTTGAAACGAGCAACTGACATATGGGTCACAACTGCTTCAAGAGCGAAAGTCACTGCTCAAGTCCCCATAAACTCAAGTTCATCTTTACTTTCGATAAGCTCTTTTGTATACAACAAAGATCCATTAGAGGGGAAAACACCAAAATCTAAACCTTTAATGTTTGGCAAACAAACATCCTTTCTTGACAAAGTTTATTGCATATCGATACTTTTTTGTTCTGGTAATTTGGATCCTTGAATCCCACTTTGCTGAACATTATGAATAGGTTGGCATAAAGCAAACTCTTTATGAAAATTTTCAAGATAAAAACAATGTCGAGGGCATTAGTAGAGCAATTGAGCTTCTCCAAAATTCATGTTAAGGTTCTTAAAATATGCATTTAACCATGAGAGAACATTCAGAGAAGCAAATATGGATAACATTAGTCTACTTTATATAAATCTCCTTAGGGGGACACCCTTCCTTTGATTAAATCTCGAACCTTGGATAGTAATTTTACTTCACATCTAAAGTTGCTTTCCAGTGCTACTAATGCTCCATCACTAATATTTAAACCTCCTCCATTTACAATCTAAATTTATAAAGAATTATTAAATCTGTTATAGGCAAAACAAAGACCAACCAATAAGTTAGGAGCATCATCTTGCTTGCATATTACCTAAGGAACACTAGTATGAAGCCCCACAACCATCTTTGCTGCCCATTTCACATAAGGTGGCCTTTTCTCATGAAATGCTGCCTCTACATTTCCATATTCATTTTCAATCTACATGTTTACAAATATTATTAAAATGGATTATAAAGATGTTACAACATGAAAACAAGAAAAAAAACTACATAAATTCATGTAATGTACATGAAAACTGTGAGAGTATAATTGGGCTTCCTTGTGAAGCATATAGCTTTTATGCTTTCAACATTTTCACTCTCATTTTTGCTTACCTTTCCACAAATGATATTGCTAGTTAACATATGAAAATGAGCTTAGTAATTTTATTCTTTTAATCACCGATTGATATAAATAATTAGTTCTTTATAACACCTTGAATGGCTTATTATCATAACAAAAATCGATTCCTAGTACATCATGCAATAAAAAACAAAAATATCAATGCTATAAGGCTGTCAGAAAACAGTATATTGGTCAAGCTGAATGAAAGGGTGTCAAAGAATAAACAAAATAAAAATAAAGAGAAACAAACTAGAAAAACATTAGGAAAAGCAAGAGTGGTAGTTGGGAAAAACTAACAACAACATTAGCAAAACAAAACCAAAGCAATGAAACAGAACAACTTTAGAAACAAACCTCAAATAATGCTAGAAAAGTAGTGGAAAAAAAGAATAGAAGGACATAATGACTTCGAACTACAAACCTATGCTTAGGCAGATGGAAATAGCAGACTGCTAGAATTGACAAAAAAACATCAAAAAGTCAACTACTAAGACAACGCTTACGAACATGGCAAAAAAACTTAGCAAATGACAGGTGCATAGACATCATGTGGAACACAAAGCTGAGGAAAAGGGTGGGAAAGGAAAGAAATACCAAATGATAAAAATAGGTGAAGTGGAAAAAACTAGTTAAAACAGTGGAGAAAAAACAGTTTCAGAAGCATATATAAAAAAGAAAAATAATCTAATTTCAGGGATAAATGGCCTGGCACATTAAGAAAGGAAATTTCAAAAAAAGGAGTATGAACGGGGAGGGAAATAAAAACAACAGAAAAAAGAGATCAAAAGCATTGCAATTTCACAAAGGTAAAACAACACAACTAAGGCCATAAAAGGAGGGAACAACTATGCATGCAAACCAAATCTTGTAGCACAAACCGAGTGAAAATTTTCTAACTGCAAGATGAATTGTACAAGTGAGTGAATTGCAAGCAAAATTATAAAGGAAAGAAAAAACATATACGATAAGTAAAGAGAAACCATAGTAAATAAAAGCCAAGTAAGACTAGGAAAACAAAACTGAACAACTATAAAAGATAGAATGAATTGATACCAGAAGTGTAAGATGTCAACTTCAAACCTAAAGGGAACAAAGAGTAAAGAGAGAAGTTAGAAAGCTCACAAGGGAGAATGAATGATATATATAAAGAAAGAACATGCGTGTTAAAAAGGAAAGCATTGAACTAGAAGGCATAAAGAATTAATTGATTTGTAAAATAAAATGGGAAAGAATAACTTAAAAGATGGAGACAATATGAAATTAAGAAATGATTCAGCTAAAACCGAAAGAACAGTTAATGTTGTTGGAATGAAGCGAAGGAAATCTAATAGTGAAGAGTTGTAAAAATAAGCAGCAAGGCAAAACCAAAAGAATGTGAACCTGTAAGCGCAGTGAACACGAAAGGCTGTTGGATATCTTTATACCAAGGAAAATTGCAAATGGGCAGTTCATGAATAAATAGAAAACAAGAGACAATATAAAGCAAAAGGGAATAAATGTCAAGATATAAAACACAATCTACAGATTTAAAAAATAAAGCTTAGAAAAAGAAATCAAGGAAGATCTTTTTTTTGTTAAATATAGAAAAATATCAATTTTCCCTACATACCTGGCAGATGGTGGATCATCCACCCACTAAGATCGACTACCATTGCTGCTTTAGCTTTTGCTTCTACAAAAGCTAGGCACAATCATACCAATAATCATCACTAAACAAACTCGATAGAAAAAATCCATAATTTACGAACCCAAAACCTAGCCTCCAGCCACAATTCAAAAAAAGATGCATTAAAACCATCAACCCTAGAAAAGACACAACCTTTACAGTCATATTAAAATGCATACCAAGGAAATCAGATATCACATACACCTAACATAGATCCAAGTACAAAACCTTCTAGCTAAACATCACTAGCAAAACCATCGACATCGACAAGCCAAGACAAAACAAAACCAAGACGTATCATAAAAGAGAGAATAAAACACAAACTTAATTCAAAATCATAAATAGTAAATCACTTAAACAATGTCGTCCAATAAAGCACAAATAATAAACTTATTCGAACACTTAATTTAGGATTATAGATAGACTTTAAAAAAATATAATAAAAAAATAATAAGTCGATGAGTTCAAGGTTCCAAGAATCAACGTCACACTCAGAGCTTTATTTTTGTGGAGAAGACAACCACAACAACTTCGATATCATAAAGCACAAGAATATCACTCCAGGCCTCCTTCTTTAAAAACCCACATGTCAATTTTCCTTCTTTTGAACACCATTCAACAGGAACTCATCTTTCCTAAGACTCTATACCAAATCTCCACAATCAATTCTCTAAGAAGAGAGAGAGAGTTTCAAATCGTCCTCTGATTTTGATTTTGTATTTTAAAATTGTTGTAAAAAAATTAATTTTTTTATTCTAAATTAATATATTTTTAAGTGTTTTTTATTGTTTTAATATAATAATATTAAAAATAATTTTTTTAAAATAAAATATTATTATTTTAGTACATTTCAAAATAAAAAATACTTTAAAAATAAACCACACTTCCAAACACTCTTATAATTAAACTAAATAATGTTTTTATATAGTGTTTTTTTTAAATACGTTTTTCTTATATTTTTTTTTCTCTTTATGCATGTTATTTTTATTTATCACCATTTTATTTCTTATCTTTATTTTTTTTTGTAATATTTTTAGTTTTTTCATTTTTTTCTTTATATTTTTTTGAAAAAAATTATTTTTTTATTTTTTATATATTTATCACTTACACTTGACCAATTTATATTATTCTTTTTGTTCTTGTCTTTATTTTTTTAATTTTTAATTTTTAATTTTAATTTTTTCTTTTAATTTTTTTGTTTGAATGTGCTCTCTCTCTCTAGATTAAAAGTTACAGAAGAGCTCTCCCTTGCCTTCTCTCTTGAATTTGAAGTGTCGGTTCCTCTCTTCTTCCAAGAGAGACTTTTGCTTTCTTTTTATTTCTTTTTATCATTATTTTCTTTTTTATAACCCTTTCCTTACACTCATTTTACTCCCCATTTTAATTTGCATTTCTTATTTTCAACCCCAATCCCATTTACTTAACCATTTTGGTCTATCTTTTTTAGACCTTTCAAAGTAAACATTATTTATTTTGTAATATTCTTCTTATAATAAAATCCTAGGGTTTTATATTCTCCACCCTAAAAGAAATTTCATCCATGAAATTTAATTTTCTTACCTTATTCGCTAAATAAACTTGGTTTTTGTTTTCATCTCTTCTTCTTGCTCCTATGTTTCTTCCTCGACTTGGGAGTTCGTCTATAACACTTTTACCAAGGGAAATTTCTCAATCCTTAACTCCTTTTCCTCTTTATCCACAATCATTACTGGCTTCATTTCTATGCTGCATCCCTCATGAATCTAGCATGGCTTTCTGAAGTAAAGACACATGAAACACATCATGCTCCTTTGACATTATTAAGTGAAGTGTCAATTGATAGGCTACTGGTTCAATTCTTCTTGTGACTTCAAATGATCTTATATACCTCGGTGCTAACTTACCCTACATTCCAAATCAAATGATATTCTTCCACGATGCAATCTTTAGAAACACCGAATCCCACACATCAAACTCTAAAGGACTTCTTCTATTATTAACATAACTTTTTTGTCAGTTTTGAGCCATCTTTATTATTTCCTTGAACACTTTAACCTTATTGGTAGTAATCTGGACCAATTTAGGCCCCAAGAATTCTTGTTTCCTACTTCCTCCTAGGATACCAAAGTGCGGAAGTTCCTTCCATCCAATGCTTTAAAGAAAGCCATTTATATTGTAGTTTGATAGCTACTATTTATTTTCTAATATTCTTCTTATAATAAAAGCCTGGAGTTTTACATACATGGTTTGCCTAAGTAATGAATGAGATGCCTGATTTGAGAATCGATGTAGCTAGTTTTCGAGATGGGACAAATCATATGGGTTTTGGAAGGAAGAAGGTCTGTAAGATAAACTAATTAACTTTCACAAGAATCTATAGCTGAAAATACAGATGAGGAGGCCAATGATTTTGATGATAACAATGGTGATAGGTTTCAACCATATAGAAACCAAAGAAATATAGAGTTCAACCTCTTGAGCAATTAGACCATAGGAGAGTAGATAAGGAGGATGGATTTTAGGATGGTTTGGATAGAGATTTGGCCAGTATTAGGATGAAGATCCTGGCTTTTCAAGGAAAAGCAATCCAAAACCTTATTTAGAGTGAGAAAATACAGTGAAGTTAATTTTTAATTGTTACCATTACTCTAAGATAAAGAAAAGAAACAAACAAATCACAAATCAATTTTAAAAGGCTGTTACAATTGGTTATTTGTTAAAATTACAAATTAGGTTTGCTGACTCTTAAAATCAGTTTCTTCCATTGTAATTTGGTTCTGTTTTGGGTTGTTATAAGACTTGTCACCTGAGATCAGTTTCAGTTCATCGAGTTAGAATGAAAATCTAGGTCAATAATCCTTAGTTTTCTAATGTTATTTCATTTATTGTCTCATTTCATCTCGTTTTGTTTCATTATCCAATTGAACGCTACCATTTAACACCTAAATTGATAGCTCCTTAAAGGGATTTGTGAGTGAAACATGAGTAAAGTGTAAACATGTGAGAAAGCGAGTGAGGATATAATTTTTTCTTTTTACCATCAACATGAATTTTGTAAGATTATAAAATGTATTCTAATGAAACATTATCAATAAGGGAGAGGGACAAACATATACGGGTTCTAACTAAAAAACACAAAAGCCTAACCTATATTCTAAGGGTGGTGCAGAAGGAACTTCATTAGTTAAAAGAATTAATTAATTCTAGGCAAGCTTTAGAAAAAAAGGAGCATTAACATTGAAAGAATGCAAGATGAAAGAGAAAGGCTACTACTACTTTCATACAATGTTGTTGGAAGTGAGTGTTGGCAAGAAAAGAACTTGGAAAGCTTAACAAGAGGCTCATGAGGTATCCATTGTTCCTATTAAATACTTGAGGATGAATTTTCTTGAAGAGAGAAGGAATGATACAACCTATGCAAGGGTTGAACAATCAAATTCCAAGTTTTAACGTAATGTTATCTATTGTCCAACTTTACACTAACAAGTATAACTCTTAATCTGACTGTTAGATCGGGTTAAAATCTTACTAGAGATTGCAGAAGGTATTTTTATATATTGGATTAACATTTCAGGTCAATCAGAGTTTGATAAGGCATTA
>Ga0325403_1003433_pt1 | contig 14462 bp, 7 predicted proteins | sample PopdelMetagenome_19_FD_205665 | JGI IMG/M metagenome (GOLD analysis project Ga0325403, IMG submission 205665) | Populus deltoides microbial communities from Bellville, Georgia, United States - Xylem-PdKOR-R4 | ecosystem: Host-associated > Plants > Phyllosphere > Stem > Wood/Secondary xylem...
CCTTAGTTGTTACCTTTAACAAAAGAACATAAATAATGTAATAATCCAATATGCAACCCACAATCATATGTTAAAGTGTGTGTGTGAAAATGAAGGTTTACGAATACTTGTTAAATAAGTACATAAGGAGTTATTGATACTTCAAGTGCAAAATGATGATATAAAACCTTGATAAAAATGCACTTTTAAGTACTAATCAATTAGTCTCATTGGAAATCTAAGACATGAGGCTACAAGTTCTCTAAAGGAAGTAGAACCCATTTCTGCCTCTAATACAGTCAAAATTGCTTATCAACGAACCAGACCTACTACCCTACAAGGTCTGTCATGACCCAATCTCAGTTGGTGACTCATAGTTGAAGCTCTATAACTCTAAATTGAGCAAGACCAATTTTCTTAGTTAGTCAACATCCAAAACTACAATTTCTATAAAGGAACCTGATCCTAATTCCTCCATCCTCCTACCCGAAATCCCTCTGAAAGTCAAGAGACGAAATTATTCAGATTCGTCAACCTTTCCATTTAGACACAACACATGAAGTTATTTAATTTAGCAACTAATACTTTTTCCTTAATTCAAGTCTAAGAACTCTAATCTATAATTCAATATCCAGACATCAATTCATAATCGACTTTGAAACGACTCATAAGACCATGTTTAGAACACCTTACTCAGTACGAATCAAGGTTTCGATCTTCAACTCCCTCCTTTTCTTTCTAATGACAGCCGACCCTCCTCTCTTCTCTTCTTGTTAAAATTTTCTTGCTAATCCCTTGCCCACCAGTGTTTATTCTACCTATAACCCTTAATCTTGGATGAGTTCTTGAAATTTTAGTGCTTCTCTCTTGATTTGTAAAAATGGACACAAAAACTCCCTCTTTTCTTTCTTTACGATAGTTATAGATTTTTTGTGAGAAGAGGACTATTTATGCTCTATAATTATTGTTATTTGCATTTAGACCTCATTTTCTTTAAGTGTATTTTTTTTGCCCCCACATCTTTTTAGTTTAGTTTATTTTCTTTAATTTAATGCAGCCTTGATTTTTCTCGGGATTTACACCATTAATCGAAGATAATCATTTGTCAGTCCTGGTCATCCACTTAGGATGCCATTAGCTGAAGCTAATTATTTGTCAGTCACAATCATCCACTTAGTATGCCATTAGCCAAAGGTAATCATTACCCATCAAACATTCTAGAATCACTATAACCGGATATTATGTCCTTTGTAATACACCAACAAACATTCCATAACAGTTTAGTATCGTATAATACAACTATAGACCCTTCATATTTTTCATCAAACCATTCATGATGGTTAATGTTTAATACAATACAATAATAGATCCCTCGTAATACTCATACAAAAATTCATCACAATTACATTCAATAAAATACATTAGTAGAGCCCTTATAATACTCATACAAAAATTTGTCACAATTACATTCCATAAAATACAACAGTAGATTCTTTGTAAAACTCATACAACTATTCGTCAACTTTACACTCAATAAAATACAACAGTAGGTCTTCCATAATACTCATACAACCATTCGTCAGCAACCCAAATTCATAACAGGCCAATTAACATCTCATAGTCGGTTTAATATTCATCACAACACGATAATATATCCACCTCAAACAGGTCATTTTAGAACATTAACATTTTCGTCATTGTTTCAACATTCATTAAGAACTCGATTGACATTTCATAGTCATTTCAACAATCATCCAAAATTAAATCAAACACTTCATCGTCGTTTCATCATTCAACAAGGATTTAATAATATATCATCATAAGTAAATCATTTCAAAACATAAACATCATACAAGAAAAAGGTAGGAACCACCTACCTGTTCCACCTGCAGTTTTTCCTTGTCTTGACAATGGTCCGATCCCAGCCGCACCACCCAAGACATCAATGCCACAAATCAATATATTTGCATCCTTAAATCACATTCATCACCATACTTATTTCAAGAATCCATATGTTCACATTCAAGTGTTCCACATTTTACGCCATCAAACAATAAAATTGTTGCAAGCATTTAAGTCATTTATGACCAAGGATTCTATTATAAAAAGTCAGCAGCGAAAACTGGTCTGCTGTTGGCCGCACAATTCGACAGCAAAATTGATTCGCTGCATGCCCTTCAATTTCGATAGCAAATGCTACTTCGCTGCAGCCACTACACTTTCAGCAGCGAATGCTAATTCGTTACAGGCAACTCAATTTCAGCAATGATTCACAATTTCGTTTAGTCAATACATTTTCGATAGTGAACATTGATTCGCTGTAAAACAACTCAACTTCGACAGCGACTGCTAATTCGTTGCAGCCAACACACTCTCGGCAACGAATGCTAATTTGCTGCAGACAACTAGATTTTGAAAGAGAATAACAAATTCGCTATAGAACAACATTTTTGGCAGCAATCGCTGATTCGTTGTAGACAACACACTTTCAACCGCGAGCGCTGATTCGTTGCAGACAACACCATTTCGGCAGCGAATGCTCATTCACCACAGACAACACAATTTTAGCAACGAATGCTAATTCGCTGCAGCCAGCACACTTTCAGCAGCGAATGCTAGTTTGCTATTGACAACTTAATTTCGGCAGCGAATCACAAATTCGTTGTAGAACATAATTCACTGCAAACAACTCAATTTCGATAGGGAATCATAAATTCGCTACATAACACATATTTTCGGCAGTGAATGCTAATTCGCTGCAGACACCACAATTTCAGCAACGAATCATATATTTGCAGCAAAACATGCACTTTCGACAATGAACACTAATTCACTACAGACAACACAATTTTAAGCAACGAATGGTGATTCATTGTAGACACGCAATTTCGGCAGCGAACACAGATTCGCTGCAAACAATGCAATTTCGGCGGTGAATGCTAATTCATTGTCGACAAGGTAATTTTGGAAGCAAACACTGATTCACTGCAGACAACACGATTCAGCAACGAAAACTGATTCACTACAGGTAATACCATTCGGCAACGAAATCTCATTTGTTGTAGACAACACAATTCGATAGTGAAAATTCCTTCGCTGCAGGCAACACCATTCAGTAGCGAAACTTAATTCATTGCAGACTACACAATTCAACAACAAAAATTCCTTCTCTACAGATAACACAAATTGGCAGCGAAACTAATTAGATGCAGCCCACTTAATTCAGCAGTGAAACTAATTCGCTACATACAACATAATTCGACAGTGAAACTGGTTTGCTGCAGGCAACACAAATCGGCAAGGAAACTAATTCGTTGTAAACACTTTAAATTAGCAGCGAAACTAACTTGTTGCAGACAACACCCTTGGCAGCAAAACTAATTCGCTGTAGGTAACACAATTCGGCAGCAAAAATTTCTTCGTTGCAGATAACACAAATTGGCAGCGAAACTAATTCACTGCAGATCACACAATTCGGTAGCAAACTAATTCATTGTAGACAACATAACTCTGCACATAACATCATCTTAACATATTATTATACAATTTCAATAGGGTCATTAACACCAACATAGTTCTAGTTTTGGTTTCAGTAGGGTCTAAGGTCCCATGACTACACAATTTTGTACATAACCCTTTCTAACACAAGTTCTTCTATCATACATGCTAGAATCAAGATAATAACACCATCATGCATTCTGTTTTGGTTCAAGTATGTCCTTAAGTGTTCAATAAGATCATAATTTCTGCATTTCTCCATCTCATTCCACATTTCATTCAAGTTCATCAATCATTCATTGGAAGTCCAGACATTAACATCAACACAATTTCTGCCTCCAACTTGGCTGGTCCTCTTCTTAGGTTTACACCCTCAAAATCACTCATACTCACTTAGATTTCTTTGGTAAGAGTTTGCACATGAGTTCTTATATGCATCATTCCACTTAGATCTTTCATTTAATTATTTCTAAATTTTGAATGCATGAACACTAAATCTTCTACTTTGGGGTTTTCATGCCCTCCTTGTTCTAAAATCATGAGGCAACAACCATCCAAGGAAGAATACTCCTTTTACCTCACGCTTTTGATAGCTTTAGAGCAGGTTTTGGTGACATGGTTCTGTCCTCAATCTCAGTTTTTCCTTCTCTTCCATCTTTGTTGTATAACAAGTCTGTCACACTCCCTCTCTTCTCATTGTTTCAGTCATCAACATAACTCTCTAGCTCTCTTCTTCTTAAAACACTAAAGGCAGCTGGTGTAGGTGGGTCTTCTTCTTAGAGAGGGTGGTTGTTGTTGCAGTCACAACTGCTGGCCGGTTATGGGGAAGGGGTCTAGACTCCTCCTTGCATGGCTTTGGCCACTTTTGTCTTTCCCTTGGTCACCCTTCTTTAGCATTTAAAGGTGGTACATGTAGATTTTTAGGGAAAGGAAGAAGGCAAGAACATGAAGCCTGTTTTGGAAAAAATGCCCCTTTCTCTATTCCTGCTACATTTATACCCCTTTTAAATGCAAAATGGGTGTTTGGATGTTGGACCAAGGATGTCCTTATCCCCCTTTGGGTTGGTTTCTATTCCCATTCTCCCCTAGGATAGTGATTAGTACTTAAAAGTGCATTTTTATCAAGGTTTTATATCATCATTTTGCACTTAAAGTATCAATAACTCCTTAACTAAAGCATGCTTTATAATAACAAGTCTGATACCATAAGATACCTTTAATTTATGGTAAATGTTCATCTTAAATGCAGGCCTATCACATAAATGAAAGGATTGATTGATGAGTTTAAGTACAGAAATTGAAAGGATAAAGAGAGGGCCAAACTTAGAAAACAGATGCTGGTTCAGTCCAAACTGGAACACTGTTCGGTCATTGGGTCATATCTGGAGCGGTAGATCTTGGATTTAGGTCTGCCTTATATGGATGGAAAGATAAGACATGGGCCTAAAACTTTCATGGGAGTACAAGATTTAAAAAGGCCGTTTTCAAGTCCAAATTGTGGCAACAACGGAGAAGTCTGAATCTGTCTTGCAACCCAGACATTGTTCAGTGTTCAGCCCATATCTCGAGTTCTAGATGTTCAAATGACCTCAAATTTTTTTTCCTGGAAAGTTAAGACAATTTCCTAGAACTTTCATGATTTAAGTCTGTTCAAATTATGATGTTATCAATGATGTTTTTGGCAGACAAGAAGATAAGGATTGTTACCAAGTCAAGATGTGGCCACCCACTCAACAATTAGTCAACAAATCAATAGTTCCAAATTTTGGCCTATAAAAGGAGGCATTTGTCATGTATTTAGGCATCTTGGTTTTCAGATCAAGATCATGCTCTTGCTTTCTCTTTATATTTTATAATGCTTAAGTTTTGCTTATATTAATCTCTTGCTTATGCTTTTCATTTCCTTTCCTTGTTTATTTATGTTTCTCTTCTTCATTATGTTTAGCTAAGTTTATTATGTCAAGGTGGAAAGGTTACACTAATGGTGTAAGAATAAGTATAATGTAAACTCAACATGGACTTTAATGTTTAATACTAACATGTGTTATATTTGTTATCTCGTTCACTTTTAATACTTTGCCTGTTAAATGGTTAATCTAGATTTATGTTGTATAACCCTTGGTACAACAAATACCTGGCACTTTCATAGCCCAAACCGTATGGTATAACCGACACCTGTGCTATGAAAGGAACTTGATTTGTTGTTAACATAAGTTATAATCATGAATGCCTGACAACATTTATAAGTATTAACATTATTCGAATAAGATAACTAATGTAATCATGTTAACAATTTATAATCCAATTGGAACCTCCTTTGTGTGTGGTTTCTAGTTGAGTAATAAAAAGAGTTTATACTATACTTGTTTGAAATACCATTAGTGGATCCTCTAACCTTGACAATTATTTTCCTTGTTTAATCCTTACATCAATATCACATCTCAAAGCTTTCTTTAACTTATTATTATTGTTGTTATTGTTGTTGTTTATAATTTATATAGTTAACCTCCCTGTGGTTCGACCCCAGTCTTGCCGGGTTATTTATTACTTCAACACTCCTGCATTTGGGAGAAAATATCAATCTTTTGGTCGTGTCAGATAGGCCGATCCAACACTAATTTTTTATTAGATTTTACAGTGTCGCTGTCAATTCAGAAATCGGCAACCATAAACTATTTCGCTGCCGATTCAGAATAAATCGGCAGCTAAATTGTGCTGCTGCCGATTCAGAAATCGGCAGCCAATAACTGTGCCGCTGCCGATTCAGAAATCGGCAATAAAACTACGTTGCTATCGATTTAGAAATCAGCAACCAAAAACTACATCGCTGTCGATTCATAAATCGGCAACCAAAAACTGTGTCGCTGTCAATTCAGAAATTGACAACAAAACTGCGTCGCTGCCAATTCAAAAATTGGTAGCCAATTGTGTCGCTGCTGATTTCTGAAATCGGTAGCGATGGTGGAGTCATTTCCTTTTTTTTGTGTTTATATTGTTGATCTAGTTACCCTGTATTGTGATAACAATGGAGTTATTGCATAAGCAAATGAACTAAGGTTTCATCAATGATCCAAACAAGTACTTGAGAAATTCCATTTGATTTGATAAATCAATGAAATGAAAGATGTAAAGATAGACGAGTACCCACCAAAGAGTATCTAGAAGATCCTCTTACTAAGTCACTATCCATGCAAAAACATTAATGCTACATAGAGTTATATGGTATTAGATACATGAGCTTGGGTTTTATGCAAGTGGGAGACTGTTAGTTTAATATGCCTTGTAGTAAATTGGTTGGTTATGAATCTAGAGTAAAGATAAAGTCTATAGGACAAAAATGCTTTTCAAAGAAAATTATAAAGTTGTTATAATTATAGGATTCCTATTGCATCAAAGTTGTTATAATTATGCTCTCTTAAATACTGAACAACCAGTACATATTATGTTTTTTTCATTTATGAAAGGAAGCAATTGTTCTCATAAATCGAGGTATAATGGATACTAGAACTAATATATAGGTGCTTGTCATAAGACATGTACACTAAACTGACCTGCATGAGAATTCCATATGAAGAGATTACTTATGTTTATGGAAAGGCTCACATGATAGTTGTGTAAGTGACCTTTATATTTTAGATCACTAAGTTATCTTATATAGAGAATGTTATGCTTTGATCCTATTATATATTATCTTAATCGAGGTAACGAAGGGGCAGATATTGAGTATAACATGAACTATATGAAGGTACTTGAGTGATCAAGAGAGGATTCATCACCTTGAGTGAATTAGGAAAAATATCTCATATGTTCTCAAATAGTATTGATTGAGAAATCATTGGTTAAGGTGGAATGCGATTTGAAAAGAGTTTCAAATCTTATTTAACAATCAATGACTATTATGTAAAGAACAAACATGATTTAACTTGGCAGACATACTTCATGCTTCAATATTAAATCGGAACATTATTGATGAAATGATATTAATTACACTGAGAAACTGATCACTGAAATGTTAAGTCAAACCTCTAATGACTTTTTTAATATTTGGGGGATCATGACACATTACTAGATGACACACCTAATCATCAAATATAAATTAATCAATTGTTGAATTGATATTAAATTAAATTAAATTATTTAATTTATTTAATTCTATTTAATTAGAATTATAATTTATATTTGAGCCAACATATTAGAAACCTAATGAGTCACACACATTAAGAATCATTAGTCGGAAATTAAATTGGGATAATTTAATCAAGTATGACTTGATTAAAATATGTTTTAAAAATTAAAGACTAGAATATAATTAATATAAGGATTATATTTCTAAAACTAGAAAAATCAAGTAAGGACTTGATTGAGTTAATTTCTAAATTTTTTATAGATTAATATATGGATATTATTCAGGGGGCAAATTGGTATTTTTCCAATTTATAAGGTTTTTCAATATGTCCCTATAAATAGTAAGTTATGCCTTTTATTGTTAAATGATTGTTTGTTAGACAGAAAAACTATGTAATTCACAAAATAAAGAGCACTTTAGGCATAGTAATCCCTTTCTCAAGGATTTATGAGATTTCTCACTAGTGGTTCATGTGGATTACCATTGAGGCCAAACAATTGGACGACTTGTGGTTTGCAATAACCCAACCTTTAAAGAATTATTCAAAGCAAAAGAAGATCAAATATTTAGATAATAAATCCCTAAAAAATTATTGATCTATCTAATAGGATCTTAGGGGCTTTCAAATAATTATGTTTTATTATTTTCATTGTGTGTATAATATTCAGGAACCCAACACGCCCTTCCAACCAAAACCATGCAAAACCAATAGGATTTGGATATATTATACTATTTCATCTAAGTACCTATTAAGAATCATAATTGATTTAAAATTTTTTTGATTAATTGGGATAATTGCCGGGTACTGAAAAATTGTCTTACCTAGTTTAGTCCGAGATGGATCACATTCATATGATAAAAATTTTATTTGCCTATTAAGTTTTGAAAAATTATAATTTATATCCTAAACTTTGGTATGGGCGTAATAGTTTATATCCTATACTTGACATGCCTAAAAAAGTCAATAAAAATTTTGATTGTTTACAGGTTTGCTATTATTTTTATTTAATGACTAGAGAGCCTTCGCTGCATTACAATAATGAAAATACCATAAAAACCCATACTTCACCTCCTCTTCAAATTTTAACCTACAACGTCCATCCAAATCCATACATTAACAATTCACAATATTAGTTTTTTTTTTATAAATAAAATACTAAAATCTAGTTTGGGGATCATATTAAAAGTTAAAGGAAACAAGAAAAAGAAAAAGAAAGTAAAGAAATAACAAGTATACAAGGAGGAAGAGAATATACGCCTTTTCGAGTTATCTTATGTAATAGCCAAATTTTATGCTTTCTAAATTAAAAAAAAAATCATTCCGAGAACATTTGAGTTAAAAAGACTTTTGAGTAACCCTTACATATTCAATTGGAACTAAGAGGAATAAGTAGCCTCAGTTTGAGTTGGCGAAGCATATGAGGTATAAGGTTATCTAACATGCAAAGACCAGTATGAACTTCATATATTGCCTCCTAAAATGCAGCAATCCAAAGCTCATATGTTGACAAATGAAGCTCTTTAAAGGCAAACCTTCTACAAAGATGAGACTTCATGAAAAACAGTTTTCCGATAAACTGAATGAATACTTCTTGATTCCTCTTTACTCTAATTTTTCATAACAAGAAGCTTCTGCCATTTTTTCACTCGTACTTTCAACCTTTCTAGCTTATAAAATTGTAACCTCTAAGATCCCAAAGCTATGGATATTAAGGCTTATTAGAAAGTTTTAATGTCTCTTTGTTTCAATAAAATTTTTGCTGAAATGTTTTTTGTCTGTCCGATTCTTGATTTGTTTCCAAGCTTCTTTCATTTTCTCTTTTCCGCTAGGGGTAAGCATTTTATGTTCTATTTGGTTTTTACTTAAAAAAACCAAACAAATTTTTTTTATATTTCCAATCAAACTAAAAACCATTTCAAACTAATCGATTTTAGTTCATCTTGGTACAGTTTATTTTTTATTAAGTTTTTGTGATTTTTTATGGGCTTTTAAAAGCCTTTTAATTGATATAAAAAATCTATTCCAATTGCCTGATTTTATTTTTGTTTTTTAATTGGATTTTTTAAATTATTTTTCAAGGAGCTATTCACAATAATATGAGAATACAATATCAATCCATCAAGCATTTCATACTTTTACACACCGGTACAAACATAAAAAAAATACAATCTTCTATGAATAAACACACCGATCCATCAAGCCAACTTTAGTTTCATTGTCTTTCAAAAGCTAAGGCAAGGAAATTACACATCTTTTCCTTTTGCTTTGTTTCCCGCTCACTGTACTTTCCTTTTAAACCCAAGCCATCGTAAACCACAAAGTAGAAGCAGTTAGCTAATGCAATGGAGAAATATGAGATCTTCAGATACTACAACAACAAATAAGAAAATTGAAGTTCTAGAAAAAAGAAAGAAAAAAAGAATAGCAACAAAGGCTATCATTTGTAAAAATAAAAATAAAATCAGATTTCATCACCATTAACACTCAACCTGAATTATTCATAATTATATTGTTACCATAATGGTTTATTGTCATGCAATAATGACTACACACACTAAAAAAAAAATAATTCAAAGTTAGCTACATGCAAATGTCTTTAATTATTGAATTAATTATCAATTGTTGTCATGTACAACTTTTCATCAAATTCTATAAAACAATAAATTAGACATGTTAGACTGAAAATGTATTAATTAATAAATCATAAAATAAAAAGTGTAAAATTATAAGACAAATTACCCGACTCAAGATTTTTATAGGTTTCAATATCATTCATCAAGTTCTAATATATATTGGAATTGATCTGTAATGCAATTAATTTTGATAACAAACCAGTGTGTGGAGATAAAGAACTTTAAAATTGATTGAGCATACGATTGCTAGTGCAAAAGGCTGATTTGAAAGCCACTATAGATATAGAAATAACTAGAACATGTTGTAAGACCTTTGAAAGGATCTTATATTTTGAAGCATCACTCTTCAACTAACCCAAAATATCTAACTTATAATTATTAGGATCCTCACAACCATCAATCAAATACTTCTTAACCTCATTTCTACTCTCCACATTATTTTCCTCTTCTAAATGTTTTTTGAATCGAGCCAAAGTGTTTGGCATATCATCTACATCCATATCATCACTAGCATTAACATCCTATTGATATTATTTGTTTGTTTGCAATTGTATCTTTCATATTATTTGTTTGTTTGCAATTGTACTTGGTCATCATCATACAAGTCACCAATACAAAATTTTATATATTTCAACTTCAAACATCGATCTAAGACAATAACCACATACAACAAAAAAATTATGGTTTTTTTCATTTCTCTAATACCTCTCAAACTTTAACATCATCTTCTTTGTCATTCCCCTTAAAAATTATCTTTACTTTTACACAATTGCAATATGTTTGTGTGCATGTAAATTAATTTATTGAAGAAAGAATTTGATGTAACATGTAATGAGCTATAAAATCTCAATGTAACCATGTAGAAGATCTTTAAGAACATCCCTAAAGATCTAGCATTTCCCCAATCCTTCAAATTAGATGGCCTTGTGTTTTTTTTTTTTATTCCTCTTTGAACAAACCTTAATAAAATAACTCATATACCTAGGGTCACTTTCACCTAGCCTTATAAAAACCCTCCTAATTTTTTCCATATCTTCTAACATTAGATAAGTTGAATGCCATCAAGTTTTAATATCCAAATACATTGATTTCTTACACCCTATCTTTAGCCTCTTTGTACATTTCTTCTATACAAGTTCCCTAAAAGGTGAAGATCTAACAAACCTGATTACATTTTGAATCTTAACAACTAAACATTAATCTCTTTTAAGCCCTCGCACACAATTAGGTTTCCAATGTGTCTATAACATCTAATATGAAAATAATACTCATTTGAAAATATAATAGTTGTCTAATCTTGTATCACATTCTTCAAATATGCAATAGTCAAATTATTATAGCTAGCATTGTCTACTGTAATAGTTTAAACTTTATCAATCCTTAGCTCTAAATAAAAGAATTCTTAATAACTTGACCAATTATCTTACATTTATGATTGAAAACTTGAAAAAACTTCAAATTATTTTATGTAAATTTTACTCATTATCAATCCAATGAGCTATCAAGCATATATAGTTAATGTTTTTGTTAAAGTATTAGTTGTTAAGCATACATGTTGACCCTTAAGAGCTTTTCTTAATTTTTCCTTTTATTCCACATAAACTTTCAAATAATATTTTATAACAGTAAAACAAGGAGAAACATCAAATATAGGTTGCATAGTATTACAAAATAATCTAAATCTTTGACTCTTCATAAATTAAAAAGTAACTCATCAATTATAATCATTTATGCTAGTGCTTGTCTACACTAATCATAATTATAATATATTGCCTTAAGAGTTCCCACATTTAAATCTCCCATTTCACCCTCCTCCTTTTAAGGTTATAATACCAAAATTTGTTGTTTCCTATCAATCACCAAAAAGAAAACATTTTGCATGCTTTTAAATGACTCAACATATTACTTATGTAATTAAGGACAATATGATAAATGTAATCTTTTCCATAATAATTACATGTAGCTCTAGTGGCTTTGTTGCAATGTCACGATCACACAAATTAATTATCCTAACTTAAATAAACAAGATAGTATAGAGCAAGTAAGGGGTCAATGCCACAAGAAAGTTTTAATTCAGATTTTTATGCTATACAATATGCAATTGGAGGGAATTTTAAGATTATCTAAACTATAGCAAAATTAAACAATCAAGCTAAATTAAATAAATTAGAAAACTATCAAGAGAACAAACCTTATTTTCAAGTAAACATTCACCTATGGAAATCAGAACCGATCATTGAAACAAAACATCTATTTATATTCTGAATCCTTATCTTTTCTTAACATTGATTAGTTAACAGATCCGCTGTCTAACTAACCCTAACCATCAAACAATCACAGTCTTTGCACTAGTAATTAAAATATAATGATAGACTTAAAAATTAGATAAGTTGATTAATCTAGACAATATAACTGTCCACAATTCATGTTTGATTTGATCGAATGTTTTCTCTAAGGTTAATAACATAGATTTGCTACGATTATTAAACTTAATTGCTTCACAAGTTCATATATCACAACTCTTATTTTGATAACAAACTTAGAATCTGCTCTAGCAATTAAAATAAACAATCCTAAGAAATAAGCATAGGAAAACAAATATATTCATTCTTCATATAAACTAAAAATAAAAGATAAAATAAATCTCACAGTTCTTGAAATCCGAAGGTTTTTGTGTCCTTGCAACTAAAAAAAAAGAGTTTAACCTTGAATGTCTATTGAACAACTAATCAAAAAGAAAGAAGAATGTATGATTTTGGGTTTTTTAGAGGAAGGTGTGTTTTCTCTCTCTTGGTTGGCCACCCCTTTTTCTTTTCTCTCTTTTTTTTATTTGATAGGAAACCCTAATATCTCTTTCCTACAAAATAGTCCTTACCTAAGTAGATAATTTACATTTAAGTAGTTCAATAACCATTTTTCTAAAAAAGGAGAAATAGCCTTGCATAAAATCCTCAATCTTTGACTTTGGACTTATAAGAGTTAAATTCTGAAATAAAACTTGGATGTCGGTTTGGATGTTTTGGGAAGTAATTTGGACTTGTTTCTCACAAAAAATGTATGTTGGCAGAATTCATATGACATCTTAGAAAAATCATATCTCTCTCATATGAGCTCATTTTCTGCTGACATTTGGTATGATGATAAGGTCTTCGAGTCAGGAATCCAAAAAAATTGAGTTGCATCAAATAAACTTCTCTAGCTCAAGATATTCAAGTCGAAATGGACAAAGGTCAACACTAGCAGAATGCAAGATTTATCTTTGAAGGTTACGATCTCCATGTTCTTTCTCTTTTTATTTTTCTTACCATATATGTAAAGAAATGTATGGATGTTAGCTTTTTAATTCCACTATAATCACTTTTTTTTGACCTCTAGAACTCAAGCTCTGCACAAAACATCGATTGAAGGTCAAATCTGATAATTATCTCCAATTTACTTCTTTTCGAATCTTACATTCAAAAGTGCTTTCAAAACATAAAACAAAAAATATCAAAGCATTATATATATATAACATAGGAAAATTACTAGGTAAATATGGGTAAAACTATCAAATAATATGGTTGTATCAGGCTTTAGGATCGTCATCAAGTTTTGTAAAGTAATCCTAAATTTATGATTTTTTTTCTATCATTAGCATTCCTAAATTTATGATTTTTTTTTCTATCATCAACATTTTTTTCCTTGATGTATGGAGATAAGGTTGTTTACATTTAATATTCATGGTTTATATTAGGGTAATTTTGATTGCTAGAATTAAATAGTAAACAAATAGCCACATATCTATAACCCAACACAAAAAATGTAGAAATATTAATATTGCGATAAAAAGCAATGAGTTTTCATAAGAATAACCCAGAACCCACACTAATTATTCAACTTTATATAGCCCCGATGAAAAAAAAAACAATTTTTCCATGCAAAAAAACAAGTATAAAAAAGAGAAAGTTTATTGTTACCTATCTAGATATATTGGTTGCATTTATCAAGAAGAATTGGAGGGTTGGTTGTTGGTGGGGTAGATCGAGAGGATAGAGATACAAAGACCAGCGACAACGATGAAGGATAGAAAAACAATGATCATTGATCGATGATAGAGAGTGTCGCACCCTCCCGAGAGCTCGACGTCGCGGCGACACTTCCTCCGTAGCGGGGATTGATTGTTGGGGTCTTTCTGTTGTGAAAAAGGGAGTCGCCACCTAGTATTATGGTCACTAGGAAACCTAAC
>Ga0325403_1003435_pt1 | contig 14456 bp, 18 predicted proteins | sample PopdelMetagenome_19_FD_205665 | JGI IMG/M metagenome (GOLD analysis project Ga0325403, IMG submission 205665) | Populus deltoides microbial communities from Bellville, Georgia, United States - Xylem-PdKOR-R4 | ecosystem: Host-associated > Plants > Phyllosphere > Stem > Wood/Secondary xylem...
AATAATATATTTATTTTTTTAATGAGATATTTTTACTAACATTTAAATTTTGTTTGGCACTTAAAATAAATTTTGCTTTAACCCGTGGTGCAGCGAGGCCAATGCACCAGTAAAAAATCTAAGCTCTTCAATGACAAGACTGCCTCAAAGGATAAAAAAATTGACACATGTCCTTTTCTAGTCATCTTCTGGACATGCCGAAGGGAAAAGGGCCGAATGAACAAAACACGGCCAGCCCAGCTAGAAATGCCCGTCCAGCCTCTAACTGACAAGGTCGTCAATAGGACAAAAAAAGAGGATAGTCTCGTCATTTTACCATAAACCCACAGCCTTTTGGCCTTTCCCAGCACTAATTTTAAGCGAAGCATGATTTGAGTTCCCTCCAATTCCCGCAAGCTTACCTTTTTTATTTTATTTTATTCTCCTTGTCCTCTGCAGCTCGAAGATTACAGTTTGCACTACCACTCCCCCACGGGCCCCACTTATTTTAAAAATACCGATTCGGCGATTCCCTTAACCCCCATTTTTCTATCTCCCAAAAAACAAATAGTTTCTCCGGAAAAATTAGGGTTTTTACTCGTGCTCGCTTCGTCTCAGGTACTCACTCACCACTGCCTTTCCTTCCTCCAAAGAAATCAAGGATAAGCTTCGATTTGGTTTTTTGGATCCATGGATCTGTGTGGTTTCTCTATTTTCATTTGGATAATATTATCAATTACTTAGTCTTAAGTTAATGTTGATTGGATTTTCAAGGTGGCCTTTTGGTTTTGGAACTGTATTTGCTGACAAATTAATCACTGTGTATTTTATTTTATTGATTAAAGTTACTGTAGTCTTATAACTCTTAAAGAGGAAAAATCTTCGAAATTGCTAGAGAAGAATGCCCCTCTGTATTGCTTATCAAGGACTGTTATTTAGATTAGGGCATGGATTTATAGATGATAGTAGTTATGGTGTGTATGTATGTTTCCAGGTTACTTTTCGACATGGATTCTGCAACACAGACTTTGCAGCACCGCATATCTGTCAAATTGTGGCCCCCTGGTCAGAGTACAAGGCTAATGCTTGTAGAGCGGATGACAAAGAATTTCATTACCCCATCCTTTATCTCCAGAAAGTATGGGTTGTTGAGCAAAGAGGAGGCTGAGGAGGATGCCAAGAAAATTGAAGAGGTGGCTTTTGCAGCTGCAAACCAGCACTATGAGAAACAGCCGGATGGTGATGGAAGTTCTGCTGTGCAGATATATGCTAAAGAGTCTAGTAGGCTTATGTTGGAGGTTCTCAAAAGGGGGCCCAGAATACAGGAGGATGAAGAGGTGGCAGCGACAGCCGATAAAGGTGCGGCTACTCTTGCGAACGTGTTTGATATATCTGGTGGCCGGCGGGCATTTATTAGTGGAGAGGAGGCTGAGGAAGTTTTAAAACCCCTCAAGGTGCCAGGAAACTTGTATACTAGGATATGTTTCAGCAATAGAAGCTTTGGCTTGGAGGCAGCCTATGTCACAGAACCAATCTTGTTGTCCATAAGGGATCAATTGACAGAAGTGGACCTTTCGGACTTTGTTGCAGGAAGATCGGAATCAGAAGCTCTTGAAGTGATGAATATATTTTCTTCAGCCCTAGAAGGCTGTAATCTGAGGTATCTGAACCTTTCAAACAATGCCTTAGGTGAAAAGGGTGTCAGGGCTTTTGAGAAACTTCTCAAGACCCAGAATAATTTGGAGGAGCTTTATTTGATAAATGATGGTATCTCGGAAGAAGCTGCACGTGCAGTTTGTGAGCTGATTCCTTCAACCGAGAAGCTCAAGGTCCTTCATTTTCACAATAACATGACTGGAGATGAAGGTGCAGTTGCTATTGCTGAGATGGTGAAACGTTCCACTGCGCTGGAGGATTTTCGATGTTCTTCAACAAGGGTGGGCTTGGAAGGTGGTGTTGCCCTAGCTGAAGCTCTTGGATCATGTAACCATTTAAGGAAGCTTGATCTACGTGATAATATGTTTGGTGTGGAAGCTGGTATTGCTCTGAGCAGGTCTTTATTTGCATTTGCAGACCTTACTGAAGCTTACCTCAGTTATCTTAATTTGGAGGACGAGGGGGCAGAAGCACTTGCTAATGCTTTAAAGGAATGTGCACCTTCATTGGAAGTTCTGGATATGGCTGGGAATGACATTACAGCCAAAGGTGCTTCTTCTTTGGCTGCCTGCATTGCGGCAAAACAATTTCTCACTAAATTAAATCTTTCTGAGAATGAACTGAAGGATGAAGGTGCTATTTTGATTGCCAAGGCAATTGAAGTGGGCCATGGCCAGCTAAATGAAGTTGATTTGAGCATTAATGCAATTAGACGAGCTGGGGCAAGGCTCCTGGCACAGGCTGTTGTGGATAAGCCTGGATTTAAATCGTTAAATATCAATGGTAATTACATATCTGATGAAGGGATTGATGAGGTGAAGGATATATTTAAGGGTTTGCCTAATGTGCTTGAAAATTTGGATGAGAATGATCCAGATGGAGAAGATCTTGATGAAGATGCAAAAGAGGAGGATGAGGATACTGACAATGAAGATGAATTGGAATCAAAACTCAAGGGACTAGAAATCAAGCATGAAGAGTAGTTCATCGCAGGTACTTTACTGCCTTGGAGTTCTTATATTTGAAATTCATCCATGGACCATGGATAGTTTTGGATTACTAGCCTTTTCTGTGTAAGGTAGTCCACTGCAATAGCATAGGGTAATAGATTTATCCGTTGTAGAACATTGCAGAGAAAAGTACTTTCCATTCAGATATCAAACTAGCAAATTTACTAGCTGTAGTTTTAATGTACCTGGAATTGGATTAGTTTTAGAATTTGCAAAACAATGTTGTATTGTTGCTGACAATATTTTATCTTTCATTTTCTAGTTGCTTCATGCACTCGGTGCTTCCCGTCTTTTGATCTAGTTTATGCTTCCTTTCTTGACATTTGAAATACAATCTGCGCGTGAAAATATGCATAGAATCTTACAGGTACAATCAAGTTCAAGCTAGACTGTCATTGATGAAGATCCAGGAGCAGACGAGCTTTCTATCCATGATCACACTGTTGAGCTACTATTGCTGTCACCACACATATAGGGATGTCGGATTTTGCTCTGAAAGTTGTGTCACTACCCTTTGCTTAAAACCATGGTTTTAGCTAACAGATAAATTATCTTGACAATGCTTGTTATTTCATTCTCTAAATTCTTTAATGAGGATTTGAGATGATTAATAACCTGGACGGGTCCCTTGTATTTAGCCATGGCAGAACATCAGAATCTCATTAGAAGCAGACCTGTAGTAATCAAAGCCTAATATTTTAATCGTGATAAATTTTATTTTATATCAAGGCATGAATTTCTGAAGCTTTTATGAAGATATATTGCAAGTATAATTTTGAATGTTTATTTATTTTGGGCAGAGCAACACATGAGTTTTCATCGAAACGCATATGAATGTTTTTAAAAGTATTTTTGTTCTTGAAAATTTATTAAATTGATGTTTTTTTTTTATGATTTTGATATAAAGATTTCAAAATTATCAGAAAAAACACTTAAAAAAACATTATTTTTTTATTAAACCTTTCATGTTTTTTTATGTTTTTTCATGCGAGAGCTACACGAAAAGCATTCACAATTGCATTATCAAACACACATGAGACCTAAAACCAATGCGCAGAATTATATTAACGGATGAATAATTTCTTAATAAATTAAATAATTCTTGACAAAATATAGAACAGAGATGAGAGATAAAATGCAGCTCCTACAGCCATCTACAATGGGTAGGTAGATTTTATATCGTGATTATTATTCACGCGGCTACTGGAACTTTGAGTGACTCTAGTATTTTATCATCAATCTCGAATTGCATTGGCTTCTTGTCTCGGCCAATCTTTACATAATCATCAAATCGCTCTTTCAAGTCTTCAGGAAGGTTTGTGGTACCCTGCCATCCCAATATTTCCTTGGCAGCTCGTGGTTCCGCATAGAAGTGCTGCACGATATACATGGACCAGTTATTTAGGCCATCTATTTGCACAAACATTTGCAAGGTTCTAGTGTAAAGAACACATTAAAGTATATTATATGGCTTCCAGTATAAATTCTACAGAAACTTGAGTAATATGATACAGCTGAAGCGCATCATTTGGTGTTTTCTACAATCTAATTACTGTTATTGTTTCGCCATGAAGTACATAAAGGGGGTAGGGTATGCAGGAGGAGATGAAATCGTTAAAACTGTCCAGTAGAATTGTAAGTGATGATTCAAGGTGGACAAATAATGAACTGAAGTAATTAAGCGCGTAATTCATGATGAGATTAAAATAAGCCATTACCATATTTCGGAAAGGAAAAGCTTTCTTTGCATCAATTCCAACAACTTTTGGATCGTAATGCACAATCTCTACCGGTAGACCTGCAGCTTGTGCGCAGAGTTTGGCCATTCCATCCAGGGTCACAGCGCGGTCGCTTACACAGTTGAATATCCTGCCAGATGCAGCTTCTGCGTTCTCTACTGCTAGAGTAAGCATGGAGGATAAGTCCCTGGCATGGGCGATATTAGTCAGTTGCATCCCAGAGCCAGGGATTGGCACTGGCCTTTTCCGGACAATTCCTGTTCACAGTAGATCAAAATCAGGTTTTCTCATGGACAGAAGTTAACAGTTGGCAAATTTTCCAATATTTTTTTAATAAAAGTTTTAATGATAGAGAAGTAAAGAGTACAACACCATTGACATAAAACAATCGTTAGCAGCTGTTAAAATGAAACTGAAACGAAATCATCAGAGATAATCGTAAACCCCTATTGCCTCCACATCGAGTCATTGCACAATACCCCTATCGCCTAGCTGCCTACTTAGTACTTACGATCAAAAAACCACTCCTCACAATCTTTATTGTTTCCAGACCCAATCATGTATTGTGGACGGAATATAGCCCAACTACTGAAAATCTCTGCTATGTATTTCTCCACCCCAACATGTCCAGCATCAGCTTTAACAACATCCTGTAACGACGAAAAACTCAGTCAAGTTCAGAAGGTTCCAATCTATTTGAATGCTACTGGAAACATAACACACAACGTTACCCCTTCAACATGAGGAGGTTCATCGGTTGGTTTGTAGATTCCAGCACTGCTGATGAACAAGAACTGCTTCACACCAGCACTCTTGGCCCAGTCTACTACAGGCCTATGCAGGGAGAAAAACAGATGTGATCAAAAGAGAAGCTGGAACTGTATATACTTGCAGGAATACATCTTCCTGGAACTATGATTGTTAAACAATCAGCACAAACAGCACAAAGTTACTAATCCCTTAAAATTCAACAACTATTATAAGCCCGTAGGTATTAGATGCTAGTTTTTGCTTATTCGAATTGTGAACTGTTTTCTCATCTTCAGAATCGCACAGTCAGTTCCTTATCTTCAATTTTGCCAATCTCATAGCTATAAAATATACAGAAGTATTCGCTGACCATGTCAATTCCCAGTACCCTCAAATATAAAATCCTGCAATCAACTCAGAAATTAGTAATTAGTAAACATGCTAGATGCTTAAATTCATGAACTTCAAGCCAAATCCATCGAATAATTTGCAAATGGGCCATTCCCTAACTGAAACATTCCAACATTTCATCCTTCAGCGTATTGCTTACAGTCCCAAATCAGAAATTACTAAAACCACCGAATTATGGAGTTGAACATAGTGGATCACATTGCAAGTTAACAACATGACATGCCTCGCCTACATGTTTAAATACTAGTTCCTCGCTAGCAACGAGAAATATAGTAACAAACCTCACAGCATCCAGGTCCTTGCCATTGTTATCCAGCACCACATCAAATGCTGCTCCTTCCACAACCTTCCCTACCTCCGCTGGGTTTCCCCATACTGTCTTCCCTCCAGCACTCACAATTTCCTTCAAAAGCAAAAACCAAGCCCCAACAGCCAAAGTTAAGAGAATTTCCCAGATAATTATAAGCCACGCGTATCTGTATATTCTGATTTTTAGAACTTACTGAGAACCTACTGAACGGAGGCTTCTTCATTTTGTCAGAGCTCTCTTCACCAACAGTCAAGATAGTGACTTCATGGCCAGAACCCAAAAGCTCTTTAGCAAAATAGAACCCAATAACTGCATGACCACCACTGTTCGTATTAACTATAAGGACCTTCTTTTTCTCTGCAGCACTAGCCTTGACTGTGAAAGAAGAGGTAAAGAGGCGTCTTGAACATATGGGTTGTGCAGCAAAAGAAGGAGATATTGAGAGAGAAGAAGAGAGTGGGGATAATTGCGACAAAGAAGAAAGAGAAAGGCGTGATGAGCATAAGAGAGAAGGATGAGAAAGCTTCAAAGATGGACTGGAGAAGGTGAGAGAGGATGATGATGGAGGAGCAAGAGTAGCCATAGACTGCTGCCTTTTTTATTGTATGAGAATTGAGAACCAGCAGTTCTTTGAAGATAAAGGTAACGGCCGGACTTTTCATTTATTTTACGCAGTTAATTTCCCAGGTAATTTCAATGTTACAGTTGAGATGATCGGTTGTAGTTAATGAGAAAATTTACAGAGATAAACATGAATTTGATGAGTTCACAGATTTATTTATTTATTTTAAAAATTTTTCCCTACCTTGCTTTATTCAGGATTGCAGTTAATATCTTTAAAATGATTTTAAAATATTTTTTATTTGAAAAATCATTAAATTAATTATATTTTAAATAATTCTTAAAAAATTAATTTCAACAACATCACTAAGTATACACTTAACCCCGGACAATATTCCTGGAGAAATAGTAGAAAAACTTCAAATAAAACTTAGGCTTTCTGCGAATGGGGTAGTGGATTGATGGCTTAAACCTTTGTTTATGAAATGTTTCTGAAAAAACTAGTCCTTGTGAAAATAGAGGATATTTTGATATTTAAATTAGCAAATGTATAAAGAGGGAATAATATACATAAAGAGAAAATAAAATACAGGGAATGTGCATGTGTATGGTATAGTTTTGTATGGTTGTGCGTAGCCTGGTTTGGCTTTTTATAGCTAAGTGTAGCTCGGGATGGTCAGGGTTGTATGGCTCTATGGTAGCATGGTCCTGCTTTTTATGGCTAAGTTATAGCCTGGGAATGTTGGCCTCGTATGAAGATTGAATTGTGCTAGAATCGCATCCCCTCTTGCATGGGTGATTGGGTTTATTTATAAACCCTAGCTCTTAACTTTTTTTATTTTTATTTTTATATAGAGAAAGAGACATATTATTGTTGAAAAGTTAATGTTAGTATTGGTTGTTGAGCTGGTTTATTTGTTAATGCTATCCATGTATTTTTTATAGAAATAAAAAACACTAGCTGGCCATGATGGCTCGTACCATAATTGTTGTGTTATCCATGATTTTAATAAAAAAATACTGGAGATGGTTTGCCATTAGCATAGCTTGGATAGAAAAAGAAATTTTGCATGAAAAAATTTTAGGTCTAAAATGAATTTTCGAGTTAAAATTCTAATTATTTGAGCTGGATATATATATTAGAAAATTTTATCTTTTTTTTTTATGATGTAAAAATATCCAGCCATTTAAAAAAACTCTAACATAAATTCTACACATTATATTACAAGGTTATATTCAAAATTTGACTAATTCTTAACACTAAACTTATTTTTTATTTTTTTTATTAGTGTGGGTATTTGGGTCAGTTTGCGAATATCTTGACTAATCTCACGAATCCTGAAATTAACGATCATATAAGTTTCTAGTGGTCCTGAGAAGATTTAAACTCATGACTATTTAAGATCTAATAAGTTGAATTATACATTAAACAATAAATTTATTTTTGTTTTGTTTGAATGTTGCACATCAATGTCTTCTCGTGTTTATTGTATTGATCTTCATGTTTATTTTTCTCATTCTAAAACAAATGGATATATTCTCATAATCTAAAAGACATTAATTTAAAGTAATAAAAGATATTTATATTTGTATTTAATTTCTGTAACTTAATAATCACTACAAGTAAAATAAGTTAAAGTGTCATGTTCCAAGGAAACGTTGGCAGGAGCTGCTACTTTACTTTATTTACCCCATCTCACCGGATCTTAAATCGCAGATCGCAACCGTTGGATCAGAAAATGAGAGCCCACCTGGCGCGTTGAAAAAACACAACTGCTTTAAATGATCTCAAAGGAGTGGACCAAGTCCGTACACTTTTTAGATAGTCCAACAAGACAAAGACAAGAATGAGAAAAATAAATTACTTCTGATTGATTTTCGAACGTTAGCCTAAGATCGGTGCCCTATCCTTTAAATGCCCATCACCACCACCATTAGTCTTTCCTCCTAAGAAACTAGCCGTTAACCCTCTCATGGCTGCTTCAGTGGATTCCCCATCCCCAGCTGCCCACCTCAACAAGGTATCCCCCCCTTCTTCCTTTTCTCTTTGATTCTCTTCTTTTAAGCTGATTTCTTACACTCTAATTTTGTTTACATTGGTTGCTTATTAAAGGAGTCTACAAGCTTGATGGTTTCTTCTCCTCTGTTTAGCCCGGATTCAGACAAGCGTTTTTGGAGCGGTCTGCGTAGCAGGATGGGCACGCTTCTTGAGAATCGGCAACACCATGTCTCAATTGGTCAAGATCAGCTCAATCTTGATCCTTCTTTTGGCACACATGTGGTCTGTTTTAACTTTTAAGTTTCAGCTTTCTTTCCATTGATTCTTGTTTCGATTTCTTTGTAGCCTTAATACAGATGGTTTTTTGTTTTTTTACAGAGAGTAGGTGAATCAGATCGAGCTAAGAGAATGAAGGAAGATTCGTTGCTTCTGCTAAGAGGGTTTGACTCCATTTCTCAAAACCTTTCTCAGCTCTCTAATAACCTGGACAATGCTCTTCAGGTAGATGGCAACTCTTTTTAGAGTTTTAAAACTTGTTTACTGTACTTGTCAAACTTGGTTTTGTCTCCATAAGAAATATATTTTACCTGCTTATCCTGGAGCTGTTCTTTTCGATCAGAGAAATTCTGGTTCTGATGTCAATCTGTTACTTCCCTGTTTTCTCTGTTTTCAGGGAGCTAGACATCTAGCTGAACCACCCACATTGAGAGAAATATTCCACAGTGTACTCGAGGACCCTGAGATCAAACGAGAAGATGAAGAAAAGCTACAAAATGAAGAAGGAAAGAAAGTATTGAAGAGGAAGTTTGACCCAGATGAAAGATCAGAAGATCAAGAAAACGATTTTCACAAGGGAAATGAGCAATGCCTTGAGAATAAAAGGCTGAAGAGAGCCAAAAATGTTGGCTTCTCCTTTCTGTTTAGTGCAGTGTTTGATCTGTTGCATGCTATCAAGTTTTGTGCTAATTGCTATTGTCCTTTGGTGTTCTGCAGCTGGCAGTTTCCATGGCAACAAAAGCAGCTGCACTTGCTAGGGAACTGAAGTCCATAAGATCCGATTTATGTTTTATGCAAGAGCGATGCGCTCTGCTTGAAGAGGAAAACAGGAGGATTCGAGATGGATCCTGTGAAGGGACGAGACCAGAGGAAGATGATCTGGTAAGCCCTTGATGTACAATTACTCAAATTGACTAGGTTATGGTAGAATAATCGTGGTTGCAATTTTGATCAACACGATGTGCCAATATATCGACGCAGATGAGGCTTCAGATGGAAGCACTACTTGCAGAAAAATCCAGGTTAGCAAATGAAAATGCTAATCTTAAACGGGAAAATCAATGCCTTCACCAGCTTGTAGAGTACCACCAAATCACAACACAAGATCTCTCTGCATCCTATGAGCAAGTTATACGTGGAATGTGCTTGGACTTTTCTTCTCCATCATCCTCTATCATGGAAGACAATGAAGATGACTGTGAAATTGCAAAAACACCTCAGAAGAATGTTTTTGGATTTGCCACTTCAATCGATGAATCCTGTTACGAAGGAGGGGATGAGTAAATAAATAAGGAGTAATGAGAGGCAGTCACCGGTTTTGTCAGTAATTTGATCAGGATTCTTATTTTAGTTCCACTTGAACTGTAAATTTTTGTCGTGTTTTTCTCTGTTAAAAACCTTACACCAGATGAAGCCATGGGTTGCTTGATATGTGGATCTTCGGTGCCTTCCCCATGTACGGAGTAATTTTGTTCGGTGCCTTCCCCATGTACGGTGTAATTTTGTTCCCACCATTATAATTATGAGAATAAATGGGGCTGTAAGGGATTCACTGCGCATATATTTTGTTTATCCATCTCCTTCACCAACTGCGGAACCTCAAAAGTGAGCAATAGATATAATGAACTTATCAGAACTGTTCAATTCCTTTGAGTGCCCGATGTTGCCATTCCTTGTGAGCAATATAATGAACTTATCAGAGCTGTTCAGTTCCTTTCATGGCTAATCAAACAGAGAGTTGCTGAAAAGTGAAGGATAAAAAACACCTGCTGGGGATAAACGGGCGCAAATGATACAGCGACTTGAACCTCAAAAGTATTGCTTTGGTAAAAAAGAAAAGAAAAGTAGTGATCGTGGGCTCCTGATATTCTGTCCAGGAGCCCGCTAGTTCCATTGAAGCAAAACAAAGACTACATGAGATTGTCAGAGTGTCCGTTCCCTCTTGTTTGCTTGTCGAGTCTCTTTTCTCTTAGCAGTTTCAGGTGCAGTAAAATTGCCATCAATTGCTTCAGATGATAGTTGTGAGAGCAAGATCTCATTGAACTTCTCCAGCATATCACAAACCATAGGGTTCCCCTTCTCATACTACAGAAAACAAAATCATGTCAAAATGTGTGATCGTGACAAAAACAACAGCGTTAATTCCCCCCCTTTCCATCCGTAAAGCATTTCTGGTTATGAAAAGGACGCAAACAAGTGCATCACAACTCAAGAAGAAATTAAGAAATAAATAAGAAGTTAAACGCATGACCTATTCAAACGCATCAAATTTGCCAGCTGGACAGGTCATATACAACTTATAGATAATATGAACTTAGCAGGGGAAAAGAAAAACTCATTGCTTTCAGGAAGCCAGATGGATTTTGAAGAGTGTGATTTGTTTCAGAGAATTTTTTACAATTTCAATCCTCAGCGCTAACACCACATCCGTCTCAAAAAAGAAAAAAAAAATAGATAAAGAAAACAGAACTGGCCTAAACCCATGGATTGGTGTCATATGCATCTGCTATTCGTGTATTCAAGCACTCAAGCAAAGAAGGTTGGAGGGGGAAGCAGAGAGAGACTAGTATGATGCCTGTAAACTAATGTATTTCTGTCTCACAAAAAAAAAAAAAAAGTGTAAAGAAAACAGAAGTAGCCCAGAATTGATCTTGCATGCTTCTGGTATACATGTATTAAAGAACTCAAGCAAAAGAGGGTTGTCATGTTGTCTAGGCAATCAGTGAAGTGATATGGACACCATGAGGAGATATAGAAGAAACAATGAAAACTTTAAAGTATTTATTTTTAAAACACTAGTAAAAGAATGTATAGAACCTACACTTTGCTACCTACATTTTGATTGGAAAGAAATTATCCCAAGATGTGCCCCAGGCCTTTACACAGATAACTGTTACCAAAAACTTAGGAAATTCCAACATACAAGAAACCACCCGTACTAACTCACTCAGCGGTGTCAACAAAAGCTCATCAGCAGATAATGAAACTTTGTCACTACAATGAAAAACATTCAATTTATTCCTCAATGCATGGGACATTATAATGCTTCTAGAGAATGGTTACCTCTCAATATTCACATCTACTTATAAACAAGTCCAATTAAAACATAGACAAAATAAAGGAAGAAAAGCATACTGCTTCTATTTTGCCAAGAGCATTTTGTAACTTCAAAGTAAGCTGATAATTTTCCTCCAATAAGGCTTCAACCTACAAAGCAAATAACCAAAACATGAAATCCAAGAATTAAACTAAAAATAATTAAGGATGATAACATAACAAAAGAAAGGATTCTCAACATGCCACTGGAGTAAGATCACCTTCTTTTCGGACTCAATATATAAGCTTTTATATGTGATATCACCCCCACCGCTACAGTTCCCACTAAAAGAGTTCTTGGTTGCCTGATCCAAAGTCAACTACTGTTACATATGGAGTAAATAAAAATGGCAAAGATATATAGAACAAGAAAGCTAATTACATCCCAGGTAATAACTTAATACCTTAAACTTCACATCTGTGGTCTTACGTTGCACCTCAAGCATTTTCAGAATATAGTCTACTTTTCCTTCCAAGTTTTTGCCCATCAAAGTAGGCTCCGGCAATTCTGCATCCACAGGGTCCTCTTCTTCATCGCTTCCACTGAGAGTTATCTCTTCAATGACACGCTCAATATCTTGGTTTTGAGCATCCACAGCTGAAGTTTGAAGACGCTCAGATCGCCTAACCTTGGCAGGGGTTTGCCTTGCTTTCTTTTTTGAAGATGATTTAGCAAAGTCTGCTTGCATTTGAAGGTTCGGTTCCACTCCCTCCAAGGAAGAATTTGCAGGCTGTTTCGAGCTTTCAGGCTGCAAGAAGGAATTGCTATTATTGTGCTCCAAGTGCACCTCTGTAACAGTAGGAACTGTACTCTCAGCCTTCCATCAAAATCAAACAACTATCAGTTCAAAACTGAATCAAATCAAACAACTAAGCATTTCAAGGAACTGTAAGAATGGTAATACAATAAATGCTAAATGGTGATATTTCCAAAAAACAACACTAAAAGGGTGGACACTTCAAGCCTTGCACATCGATAACGAGGCTAGAATTTGAAATTTCCTCTATACCACATATACGACATTTGTAATTCAAAACCACAAACATTAACAAAGGAAAATCATAGAATAAAACAAGCGCAAAACTAAACTATAAAAACCACCTTTTGGAATATCGACTTTGTAACCCCGAACCATGATTACAAGGGATGATTATCAAGCAATCGCAAGATGCTAAAAAGCAGAGAAGACGAAGGGTCATTGCATATTAACAAACTTTGTTGTTTCCAAGCTACTTCTCAATATCCAATTTAAAAGATGAAAACTTTAACCAAAAACATTGATTACATAGAAAAATGAGTAAAATAAACCAGGACATACAAAATACGAACTGAAAACAGGAAGATAAAAACAATTTATAAAAGAGAAAAACCAGTCTTTTGGAAAAAAAAAAAAAAGTGAAAGACAGGACGAACAGACCGAAAAACAATATAAAGAAAAGACATAGAATAACTTGGTCTACGGACAATTGTTAAAAGGGGGGAAAGGGCAAGCATGTTGTTGATGGTGGTTAAACTTACGACATTAACCCTTTCTTTGAGCTTGACAAGAGCATTGGGTTTCCTTCCCATGGTGTTTCTCTCACGGGCAAAATGCTTTAGAGACAGTAGAGAAGAGGCGTCCGATGAGGTGACTGAAAGAAGGTCATGCGTTATTGCTGCCCCTACCTATTTAGTTCCTGCGCCCTTATTTATTAATTAGTTATTTTCATTGTATATTAATTTTTTTTTGTTGTCGTTGTATTATTATATATATATATATATAAACACCTTTAAGCATCCATTACAATTTTAAAAAATTCAATTTAAATTACAGGTAATTTATATTTTTTTTTATCTTAGACGGTAAAAATAATTTTTTAAAAAATTATTATTTTAATATAATTATAAATAAAAATTACTTTAAAAAACATTCATTACCTTGCTTTTAAATATCTTTTTAATCGGTCAAAATAATTATAATATCTTCACATGTATATTTAATACAAAAAAATAAGAAAATTCTCTCTCAAAAACACATTTTTTTCTTTTTTTGAACATCATTTCCCCTCCTCTATTTAAAAATTTCTCTTTCACATCTTTCCCAAATCAAAACTAAAATCTTTAAAACTACTCTTCTAATACCAAAATCAAACCTGTTTATATTAGCAACAAATATACATTTAGAAATCCATTTGAGGGAAAAGAATTTGAGTAGAGAAATAAAGAAAGAGAGATTTGAGAGAGAATCAACCCTTACAATTTTCATGAGACTCATTGGAATCAAATATCAACTACATAACCTAGGAGATTACGACCCATTTTGAATTTTCCATGTGCTCCAGCGAGTAGGAACAAAAGCTCGAGCATATATCATATTATGGAATAAACATGGTCTTGTGTTTTTATCGAGTCTCAGTTGTATTCTGTCTATTCGGAACAGCAGGAACAAATTGTACACTTTCAAGGGCCTTCGAGTTGCTCTTGATTGTCGGAATGGTAAAAAAAGAAGAAGACTTTGCTGCATCTGGTCAGGGTTGGAGATTCATAAACTGGCAATTGAATCCCCACATCAATATCTTACATGGAGAGTCCAGCCAATTTCAGCGCAGTGTTTGTTCTTCATGGATATCTTATTAAAAAACTTGGAAAAAATGCAGAGATCAGAGTGGCCTCTGTGCCAAGGATGACA
>Ga0325403_1003440_pt1 | contig 14449 bp, 7 predicted proteins | sample PopdelMetagenome_19_FD_205665 | JGI IMG/M metagenome (GOLD analysis project Ga0325403, IMG submission 205665) | Populus deltoides microbial communities from Bellville, Georgia, United States - Xylem-PdKOR-R4 | ecosystem: Host-associated > Plants > Phyllosphere > Stem > Wood/Secondary xylem...
CCACATAATTTTTTCAAAATTATCTTTGTCGAATTGTTTTTTAAAATATTGAGCTGTTGAGAATTCAGCTTTAACTTTCCCCACATGTTTTTTTTCTATTTTTTTTCATTTTGTTTTTTGCTTTTTTTTCCAAAATTGTCTTCTTTTCTTTTTTTCATTTTTTTGTGTTTCTTTTTTCCAAATTGTTTTTATTTTTTTAATATGGAACTGGTTGAAAATTTCGCTTTGTAGTTTTTTTCTTTAAAACACCGTGGATTGCTACAGTGTTTCCCCATATTTTTTTATGATTGTTTTTTTTTTCCAGAATTGTCTTTATCGATTTGATTTTTTTCATATTGAACTGGTTGAAAATTTAGCTTCGTTGTTTTTTTCTTTAAAACAGTGTGGATTGCTACAGTGTTCCCCCACATGCTTTTTTTTGTTATGATTTTTTTCAAAATTTTCTTTGTTCATTTTATTTTTTAAATATTAATATGGTTAAGAATTTAGCTTTGTAGTTTTTTCTCTAAAAACATTGTGAATTGCAACAGTTTTTATCTATTTTTCTTTATTTTTTCCACAAATTCACGACAACGCACAAACATACCACAAGCATGCAGCATCGCATGGGCATGCCATCTAGTTTATTTTATATGGTGTAGCATTTAATATTTTCTTTTTGTAGGAAACTCTCAACATCATATACGTGCACACGTATTAGTGTGTGTGTGTTTAAAAATAGGGTATGTATATCTATATATATTTTTATTGAATTTAATAGTTGAATTTGAGTTTTATTTAAGAGACTAGAATTTTGTGAAAGAAAAGGTTGAAACTTGAAAGAAATATATATGACAAATTAGAATAGAAAAATTAAATTGAAAATAAATAAAAATTTAATAAAAGGATTAAGAATAAAAATAAACAATAAGAAAATAAAAATTGAAGTTGAAATATCAAAAGCAAAGAGGTCCAACCTATATTTTTTAAGGTAGGAAGAGAAAAGGAGATAAAAAAAAAGACCGACCAGCAAGAAACCACTCTATCACCACCTACATGCATATTATTAGGAGGAAAAGGATGCGACAATTTATCCAACAACACGACAGAAGAGTATTTTAGTTTACTGGAAGGCACCTCACGCGGCGGTCAAAATGCATGGGTGCCCCCCACGTGTTAGTATATTTTTCAAATTAATTAATATTTAATTGATGTTAAAAGATAAAAATATTCTTGATTACCCATAATGATTTGGCCTTTAGCTTTAGTTTTTTTCTATTATTATGTACTTCCTTGATAATTTTATTTTTTATTTAATCACATTACTTGAACAAGAACGCGGGTTGACAAATAGTGATTATATTATATTTTACACCTAAGCAATTCTGTGAGGCAAACTTCAATGTTAATTTTTATTTAAGTACTCAATAATTAAAATAAAAATTCAAAGAATTTAAATTCTAGAGGAGAAATGTAATTTTTAGGTTGAAGTAGGTTGAAGTCCACATTCCTTATTTATGCATTTATCATTTTGATGAAAAAATATCATTTGTTTTATTGACAATGTTTTTTTTTTAATAACAATTTAAGATAATTAAGACAAATATGTCAAAGAATCAATTCAATCAAATAACTTAAGTTGTTAGGTGAGGTCCTGGATATAATTTATATTATTCTCTAATACACCTTTTCAAATGAAAACCTTTTGGGCTTGAAACTTGCATAAGTCCACATTACCTTATACTTAATTTTTATCGAATAAATAGGGATGATAAAATTCGAACTTGTGACTGTTTGGTCATTAAGGCTTTGATACCATGTCAAATAACTATTTCACCCAAAACCATGTCAATAAATCATCTCAACCCAATAGTTTAGGCTGTTAGGTGAGGTCCTAAGATATGATTTATATTTTTTTTATAACAAAATATTAGTGGGAATCTCAATAATTTAAATTAAGGATTAAAAAATTCATTTATTGAGGCAAAAATCCTATTTTCTTAATAACTTTTGTTTTGACAAAAACATGTCATTTTTTACTATAAACATTTTTTTAAAAATGAAAACTTATCATAATCTAAATGGCAAGTTTCAAATTAAAAAAACCATGTCTCCATAAAAAAAATATAAGAATAATTAATTCATTAAGACTATATAAAAAAATTAACAATAAAAAATATGTATTTTATTCCTATTAAATATTCATATGCAACTTTTTTTATGAGTGGTTTCATATTACATTTATATATAATTATTAACAAATTTATTGCAATATAAAAATTTGTAATGTTATTTAAAATGTATGGCATAAAATAGAATTATGATTATTAATTTAATAAAAAAAATATTTTAAATTAAAAAAATTAATTCTTGACTTAGGAGGTCAGGCTCAAGTGTTTAACCTTTAACAAAGAAAATCACACTCATGTGAATCTAACAGGTCAAGTATATATATTTGATATTTTTATTTTTAAAAATTTTTCAAAAAATGACACGTTGAAAATCAAGACCAAGTTTTTAGACACAAAACCCAAATTTCTATTTGTTTTTGACCTAAAAACACTCTTAAAATATCATTGAAACTTTAACAACCTCATTTACAATCTTGAAACACCATTTAATCACTCTAAAACCTAAAAATTAAACTAAATTTTAAAAAACTTTTTGAACCTAGATCTTTCTTTTATTTTTAGATAGTTAGAGGGTAAGCCTACAATCATTAAACTCCCATCTAAAGGCCAAACCATATGACACATATTTTTTTTCATGGCCTAAATGTATCTAACTAAATTTTCTTTTTTCTTTTATTTTTTTAGTAATTTTTTCTCTCATCTCTTAGAACTCAAGGATGAAGCATGATAAAAATGAAGTTGGAAAACCAAAACATAAAAATATAAAACTACAACAACCAAATATGAAAAAATAAAAAATTCAACAACCAAAATGTACTTTTATGTACAAAAATTACATTGTTTCTACCATGCAATCCATGATATTTAGTCTCTGGTGTAGCATTTGATTACTCTCTCAAAACGTAAGAGATAAAGATAATGGAGATAAAAGAGATAAGACAGAAAATGACATAGAGATATGATTGTATTTAATAGTGGTAATTAAGACAAAGTAACTATTTCTGTATCATATTTGATTATGGTGAATAAAATATAAAAAAATATATTTTACTCTTAATATGTATTACTGTTAAACTTACATGTTAATTAAAAAATAATTAGATATTTTTTTCTTAGTTTATATTGAGTTTTAAAATTAATAATGATATAATAACCCTAGTTATAAAATCAAGACTGACCAAACTGGTCGATTCGGGACCTGGGGCTTAGACTAATCTGAGTAAAAAAAAACTAAAGGAAGGATTAACTCAATCTAACCCAGTCAAAAACTTGGGTTGATCCATGACCCATTTGACCATGATAAAACACTAGTAAAAAAAACCATTGATTTTATTTTTGAAAGATTTTTTTGTCAAAATAAGATTACCTTAATTTCTAGTTTTTTTTTTTTGTAAACCCAGTTTGATCTTCCGGGCCCTTGACTTAGGTTTTGTCCCGTGTCGACTCTTGAGTTAGGTTTAAAACTATAATAATAATAATTTTTATCCATAGATTAACCCTCATAACTAGTGATCTAAACCTTACCCCTGATTGACCCTTTAGTCAAGTTTTAAAACTATGATAATAATTATTTTTTATCCTTACTGTCGCGGGATGCGAGCGCCGCGATGTCGTCTAGCGATTGTGGAGGCTTTTGTCGTGCCTCCTGTGTGAGGTGTTGTGTGTTGGGAAGAGTTTTTGGATTTAATAATAAAATTATGATTAATGTTCAGGAGTCGCCACTTAGTATTATGGTCACTAGAAACCCATGGTCTGCGAGAAATTGAGTAAGAGACTGGTTATGTAAGGGGAAGACGTATCACCCCCAGTGCACCCTACCTAGGGTAGGCTGCATTGTTGTTTGATTGTTTTTCTAGGTCGGGTTTCTATTCGTTGGTCTTTTCTAAGATTCAAGACAGATCTATCTTCATGAGGGAGTCTCTACCTTATCGGGTTAAATCTTAAACCTTTCTAAAGTCTGAATTTTAGCATCACATTTATTTGCACCTTGTATCTTTAATACATGAGGGTGTACTTTATCGTGTAATTTTACACCCACAAATTTTAAAGTCTACATCTGAACCCTAAAAAAATATTGGAAATAGGTTTTTGATATTTTGATCAACCCCTAATGGATGATCATAAACCGATTATGATATCTATTTTTTGGATTTTCAAAACATGAGAAGCAATTTTTTTTAATGAAAATATGCTTTGAAAATTTTTAGAATTTGGCCATATACATGAAAACAAAATATTTTTTTTTGAAAAGGGAAGTTAATTAAAAAATTTTTGAGATTTTTTGTTGAAATATTTTAGAGAAAACCGGGTATTTTAATACCGGATTTAAATTTTACAGTGTAAATATACAACTTGATATTATACAAAATTTGTAGAAAATATTTGAAAAAATCACAATTTTTTTTAAAGGATTTTTGAAATTATTTTTGAAAATTTTTGAGTCCAACCCGTCCCAAAAAAATAAAAAAAAAGAATATATTAGGCTGAGTTCGGCTTAACTACTTTGAGCTGATATCAGCCCATCTGTTTTTGGATATGTGCCTGGCCATTATCGTGGCCGAATAATATCGGCCCAGCACGATATGTATAATCTCCAATTCCAACGTTCAGTCAAGCAAAACCGAACAAAAACTTAAACAAAATTTGTTAATTAATTCTACAGTTGCCCGATATTACTATTTATTTCACTCTGCTGCCTCTAGTTTCATTCCAAGAATTAACAGTGACTAAATCTTACAGTAAACATCAACTTGTTTTTCTAAAAAATAAACCTAGCTTTGTTCCCTTTATACGCTTTAATAGCTAAAAAACAAACAATTGTATATAAGTAATCATAATTTAGCAATTGTTTATTTGATATCTTCCTTCACTGAAATATATTTGAATTTCAGCTAATTCAAATATATATATAATTGTAATTTTAGCCTAATATATATATAAAAATTCGTGTTTACGTTCTCACAATTTTCATTGACTGCATTCATCTCATTTTTTTAAGAGTTATATTATCTATACTATAGACTTAGAACATTTATCCTGTATCTTTTCTTGAGTGTTCGTGAACTTAATTTTTTCTTGAGTAAAAATCTTGTTAAAGAATAAATGACACTTAAAAAATTACCACTTTGGACCGGATCGTGAGCTGTTGAAGAAGCAATGTTAGGGCTCAGTCAAGACACCTAAATAATTAACCATTCTCTTGGGTGCTTGGGTGTTCAATAAGAAAAGACCAAATTCATATTTATTAAAACCTGGCTCACGGTTGACCCATTCAAGTAACCGAGTTTTGGGTTATATGGGTTGACTCAGGTCAACCTAGAAAAATAAAAATAAAAATTTATGTTTGAGGTTTTAATATCTCACATGAAAAAGTTTTGAAACAACACATGTAGATGAAAGTCATAAAAAAACATGTGAAATAAAATGTTGTATAGTTATCTCATATCGAAAGGTTAAAAAACAATTCATATGAATGTAGCCTATAAAAAAGAAATGTGAAGTGTAGTATATTTATCCCACATCAAAAACTTAAGAAATAATTCATGTGGATATAAGTAATAAAAAAGAAATGTGAAGTGTAGTATAGTATAGTATAGTTATCTCACATCAAAAAAATTAAGAAATAATCTATGTAAATGTAGACTATATATAGTTATCTAACATCCAAAAATTAAGAAACAATGTATTTGGATGTAAGTTATAAAAACATAAATGTGAGACATAAAGTGTAGTATACCTATCTCATATCGAAGATTTAATAAACAATGCATGTAAATGTATGCTATATATATATATATATATATATATAAAAGAAATGTGACGCATAAAGTGCAATATAATTATTCAACATTGAAAAGTTCATAAACAATTCATTTGAATGTAGGCTATAAAAAAATAAAGTGTAATATATATTTATTCCTCAAAAAGTTAAGAAGCAATCCATGAAATGTGGATGTAAGCTATAACAAAAATATGTGAGGCTAAGTATTCACAAATTGATTTTGCATTTTTAAGGTTTGTTAAAAAATGTTAAAACAAATCATGTCTCACTGAGTTTCGGGTTGACCCAATAGGTCACTTGTGTTTGATTGGGTCAATTACAAGCCCAGATTTTTATGTTTTGAAAATTGGCCAAGGCCCCAGGTGATCCAGGCCTTGAGTCAACCTGTCAAATCAGGCTGAGTTTCATAGATGTGCCATAATCTACTCAACATGCCATTGTAACGAGAATATTGCTTATTTCCAAACCATAGTAGAATTTTCTTTACATTCAATAAAGCATTCAAGTCATTTGAGAAAAATATAATTGTGTCATCTACATACTAAAAATGACTAATTAGCATGTTATCTCATAACTCAGTCCATTTAAACAAGCCTTTAGATGATGCCTATTAAAAAAGAAAGCCCTTCTCTTATATTATCAAAAAGAAAAGGTGATAAAGGATCACATTATGTGATGAAGATTTATCATTACTTTTGGAAAACATGTTTTTAATTGGTCCAAGCCCAAAATGGACTTTGAAAACATGGTTTGGACCTAAACCATGATTGTGGGCCTTATTACTAGGCCTATACACAGCACCCTTGAGGGCTCGAGCAGCATGCCTAAGCTTAGGCACTAGGACCACACCTAACATCCCTAGGTTCAGGCGTTGGGCATGCACCCAACACTCTGTAGGCTCGGGCAGCATACTCGAGCCCAGGTGTTAGACTCACGTTAAACATTCCTTTAGCATAGGCGTGGAGCCTAAGCCTAGGTGCAAGGCGTGTACCCAGTGCCATACAAGCTCTAGTGCTACATTTGAGCCCTAGTGTTGGGCCCACATCCAATGCCCCCTGTGGGCTCAGGTAGTTTCGCCTAAGCCTAAATGTTAGGCATATGCCCAGCACATCTTGGGCTCAACGGGGGTCCTAGCCCTCCTTAAGCCTAACTTTATGACCTGAGCTCAACCATTTTTATCTTCAATTAATACATATGTAAGAGATATTTATTTCTCATTAATATTTATGTTATTAATATTTATCTCCTATTAATATGTATATATAAGTTATTTGTTCCTCGTTAATCTTTATATCAGAGATATTTATCTCTTATTAATACATGTATAAGGGATATTTATCCTTCATTAATGCTATCAGGATAAAATAACTCTTTAGTCTCTCCACTTAAGCAAAAAGACAAGGTTTATATGCTATAAATACTCTTTGAACTATCCAGGAAAAAGGTTTACAATTTTCATTCTCAACACATATATATTATTTTCTTACATAACCCTTATTCTCATACCAAAACAAGAACAAACAACTTTGTTTTTAGAATGTAATGCTCTTTTACATATTTATTACATTTTTCCTCTACAAAGATTGATTTAAGCATATGAAGGTCCCTAAATCCATAAATAGGGGATTTGTTTTGTAGGTATCATGAGCATTACATCAAGTCATTACCTTCCTTTACTGTGGAGAATGGAAGTAATTATAAGAACACTTGATTAACCTATAACTCAACCACTAAAGAACCTTATTACTAAATATCTTGAATTTTAGAACATCATTAATGCATTTACCCATTATAAATTCATTTATAAAGGAACCATAGATGAGAACCGCCATCTGAGCTATTGTGATGCATTTTATAATTCAATTCTGTCATTTCTTTCCAAACCCTGTAGTCTAGTAAATGAATAGTATAGTACCAAATAATCAAATCAAATTCCTTTTGGAAGTTTTGCTTAAAGATAAAACACTCATATTTTCTGTTTTTTAAGTTGTGGACTACCTTGTCATACCCAATACTTAGAAAGAAATGAAAAAATTATTCATATTTAGAAAATAATTTTTTAAAGGTAAAACTAAGAAAAACCTAATTGGTCCTAAGAGTCCTAATTAAGTGGTTGTTTATAAGACTAAAAAGGACTATGATCGCATTAGTGTGTCCTCAACAAGGTTAACATTTATTTTTAATTAAGCAAATATATTATCCAATTCTATTAGTGTTTATGATAAGTCAACATTTTGTTATTATAGATTTTTATAAATAAAAATCATCTTAAAATCAAAATAGATCTAGAAGATATGTCAGACCTAAAGAACTTAGGTTTGATAGTTAGCTAAGCTCAAGGTAGCGTGGATTTCACAAACATGTCAATCCCAAAGAACTTGGACTTGACAATTAGCTAAGTTCAAGATGGTATAGGTCTAGCAAGTCTATCAGACCTAAAGTATTTGGGCTTGGTAACCAGTCAAACCTAAGATGGATGTTTGTCAGACCCAAAAAACTTGGACTTGGTAATTACCCAAGTCCAGTCCAAGATAACGTTGGTTTGACAAGTACGTCAGACCCAAAGAACTTGGACTTAGTATTTAATCAAGTTCAAGGTGGTGTGCGTCTAACGAACACGCTAGACCTAAAATAATTTTAACTTAGCAATCAGCCAAGTCCAAGATGTTGTGGGTCTAGCAACCATGCTAGACCCAAAGCACTTGGGCTTGACAATCAACCAAACTCAAGGTAGCATGGGTCTTGCATCTATACTATACCTGAAGAACTTGGACTAGGTAGTCAGCCATGTCCAAGATGGCGTGGTTTGGCAACCATGCTGGACCCAAAGTACTTGGGCTTGACAGTCAGCTAGGCCCAAGATAGCGTGGGTCTACCATGCTTTCCAAACCTAAAGAATTTGGACTTGATAAGTAACCAAGTCTAGGGTGGTGAGGGTATGGAAAGTATAACAGGCCTTAAAAACTTGGACTTGGCAGTCAGTCAAGCCCAAGGTTAAGAGGGTTTTAAAAGCATGTCAGATCCAAAAAACTTTGACTTATTAGTCAGCCAAGCTCAAGGTAGTGGGGGTCTGATAACCATGTCAGACCCCAAAGCACTTGGCCTTGACAGTTAGACATGCCCAAGGCAATATGAGTCTAACAAACATCTCAAACCCGAAACACTTAAAGTCAACTATTACTAAGTTCTTAAGTTATATACCTGATCTTAGACTATCCCCTAAAATAAAAGTATTGAAGATATGATAAATCGTCATGTCTCTCCATTCAGAATAATCATTCATATTGATGCAATGATTTTTCTATGCTTATAGGTGTATGCAAGGTCTCTTAATAAACCTCTTATACATATCATCTCATTAATGATATGCAAGGGATATTTATCTCCTATTAATGTTGTCAAAATCAAAGCACTTTCCAGCTCTTATATTCTTTGAAAATGACAAGGTTCATGCGGTATAAATACCTCATGAACCATCCAGGTTAGGGTTTAGAAATTTTATCTCTTAATATAAATTCATAGATTTTAGAGCATTAACTAACTTAAAACTCAGCAACAAACATATATGTTCCTTGAATATAAAGCTCTTTTAAGTCATTTATTGTATTTCTTATCAATATATTTACTTTGTCATTAGAGGGTCTTTAAGTTCCCCTGATTAAGATTGTTTTTGTAGGTATTCAAGCTTTTTTCACAAGTCTATAATTCCTTAGTATAAAGAGAAGAAATCTAAGTATCAGAACATAACGATTAACCATTATACTAAACACTAAAAACCTATTATTTGCGTATCTTGGATTTTAGGATGTCATCAATTTACATTTGAATTTTGATTATGTGACTCTTTTAACAAGTTCCAAAATAGGTCGTATAAATATTAAAATAGTCTCAGCCTCTTACCATATTTGGTATGGGGTTGTTATACCCAATTGATTGAGAAAGATGGAGTTGTTAGGCTTGAAGCTTACTTGCCACTTAAAAGTCTTTTCCATAAATAAAGCTTGAGAAGAAAATATAAGCAGTGTCATATAATGTGTCATGTGATGCGTAGCTTTAATCACTATAAAACTTTACTTGGCATGTAAGGACACATTCGGTGTCAAATTAGTGTTAATTTGCTATCATCTTCAATTAATAAAAAAAAAAAACTATTTCTCCCTAAGAAATTATTGTGCAAAAATCATTGTAATAGTGTAATTACAAATTTGCCCCTGAAAAAAAAACATTGAACTAGGCTTTTAGGGCAATGTTATCTTTTCACCATGTCACAATTGTCTTTAGCCTTTCACTCAGGGGTGTTTTAGTCATTTTATTTATTTTGAAATAGTGTAATAACTTTCATACACTTGAGACAAATAATATAACTCTCTCATAATGGTTATTTGGTCATTTTACATTAGTTTTATTGTAAGTCTAGATGTTGCTCAGTGGTATTATAGTAATTCTTATATATTAAATATTATTAAAAAACATGCATGTGCCAACATATGGACAACCCCGTGCCTTTTAGACAGAGCATACGAGGCCATTTGACCACCAAACATTACCTTCCAGAGAGGATTCATCACCGTAGGTAAATTGAAAAAAATTATTCCATTTGTTCTCAAATAGTGTTGATTGTAAATCCTTATGCAAGGTGGAATGAAATTTGAAAGGAATTTCAAATCTTATTCAAAGAATCAAAGATTATGATGTTGAAAAGAAACATGATTTGACATAGTAGACACACTTCATGCTATAATATCTAAATCGAAACATTATTGATGAAGGGATAATAATTACATTGAAAAACTAGTAACTGAAAGGTTAAGTCAAACAAGTTATGACTTTCATAATAATAGAGGGATCATGACATGTTACTAGACATGTACTAGTATAATTTATATTTTGGTCAACTTATTAGGTAACCTAATAGGTCACACACACAAGAACCATTGGTCAGAAATTAAAATGAGATGATTAATCAAGTGTAAATTGATTGTAAATAAGTTTTATACAAGGAAATACAATTATAGACTTAAAAAAATCAAGTATGGACTTGAATGAATAAATTTCTAAAATTATCCTGAAATAATATAGTGATATTTTTTAAAGAGCAAATTGATAATTTTCTATTTATAGGGTTTTTAAGTTTCCCTATAAATAAAATGTTATGCCTTTTATTTTTTGTAAAAGTATACATTACATTATAAAAAACCTGAAAAATATAAAAGAAAAGAGTTAGCACTCAAATGCATAATAATCTCTTTCTCCTAAAAGGGTTTAAGAGATTTCTTACTGTTAATTCATGTGGATTGCCGTTAGAGACCAGATACTTGGACGACTTGTAGTTTATGATAATTAAACCTTCAAGTAATTATTCAAAGCCATAAAAAACATATGATATTCAAGTAATTTTCGTATAAACTCTAAACAACTCTAGATCTGTCTAGCAGGATCTTGAAACTCTTGAAAAAAATTTAATAATCCAACACTTTTAAAGACCATAATCAACAACAAAGATCAAGGAAGAGTCATCATCAAATGTCATGGTTTCATTATCTCATAACATCAAGGAGAATTTTCCCAAAGTTTAATAGAAATTTGTCCTCTTAACTTATAGTCATTATACCTTCGTTATTGTCAATATTCTTTTCTTGTTGTTATGATCATTATAAACAATAAACTCCATATAAACTTAAATTTGTACATGTACATTGTCAACATCAAATGTGTGTGTGTGTGTGTGTGAAGGTTTCCAACTCATCCAAGCCTTTAAATGTTAAAGTTTCTTCATGGTTTTACCATAAGAACTATATGGACATGAAATGCACTGATAAAAAAAATCTCAATGACAAGTAATATCCTCATACTAGCTAACATATTAATTAAGATTAAATTCTTTTTTTAGAAATTCAAAGAGCACACCATATCTGATATATTAAAAAAATTAAATTTTCTAGATATCAACCAAGATATAAACCTAGAAAATCAAGAAAATGAGTGTATCTTCTCAATTATAAGACCAACCCTTTCAAATTAATAACAAACATAATTTATAAATCACAACACACCCTCAGTTCTCTTATTCATGGAAAATTCCAAAGGAAAGTTTAGTTTGTGTTGTTCTTTACAATCTCATGGTCCCTTTGATTTCTTCAAAATGAACTACTTTTCAATCATAAGTAGCTTGACTATAATATAATATATCTCCAAATTCTAATTATACTGTGTGTGTGGATCAAGGCTTTATTCTCTAATTTTTATTATTGTGCCCTTGATTTGTTAATCTCTTGGTGACGGTTTGGTTCGATTGTCAAATAACATAAGTGATAGAGCTCCCATTTCATGGTCTCTCCCTAAATCTCATATATTGAAATGAAATGTTGATTGTTTTTTTATCGGCAAACCTAGACTAGTTGGTAATGAAGAGGTTCTTTGCAATCATAAAGGCTTGGTGTTGGGTTTTTTCTATGCTTCTATAGGGTTTAAAGACTCAAATGAAGTTAAGTCACTAGATGTGATTAATGTTCTTCAACTATTTTCTTTGTGTGATGATTTTATTGGAGTAAAGTTTATTTTTGAATCTAATTCTGATATTGTGGTTAACTGGATGAATAACTACTCATTTAATAGGTCATATAAACTTTATGAACTTTTTATCTATGAACCTAGATTTTCTTCACATTTAGGTTTGGTGTTTTTCTCTCATGTTATGTGCAATGCTAACCATTTGACAGATGATTTTGCAGAATAAGATGTGACTAGAAGTTTTTACTTTGTGGCCTGAGTTAGATATCCCAGTTAACATAGTTTTTTAATCTCATTATCTTTTGACTCTTAAATTTTACGGATTTCCTTTTGTCTCTTTTTCGCTTTTTTTTTTTTGTGTTTTAATATAATTTATTGTTTATTAAAAAAGAAAAGAAAAAAAACCCTCGAAGAACGGCCTAACGTTTAAGACTTGAAAATATTTTACTAGGAAATCTCAAAGTGAAAATTTGAGAGGAATAGATGGGATTTTGAGGAATTACTTATTTAGTTTCATAGCTCATTGAACATCCTGTTGAATAAAGAAAGAAACATACTAATAATGCGAGCCATGAACCCAGCAAAACCAAAGCAAGTGATGTCTCATCCAATGCCCAGGCAGTTGTACTATGAGCTACAATTACTTGTAGGAATCGATTAGTGTATGGTAGGCAGGGCCAGCTACTAGACAGGATCCAAGCGTATCACCTCTGTGTTCTGGTTATGTGCCCCCACACCTTCCTATTCTACCTGCAGCAGTCCTTTAGAACTTTTCACTTTGCCTATGGCTTCCTTACAATCGATAAAGGAGTCAAATGTCATAGGACTAAGATTCCAAGATGCAATCTTGCAAGTTTCAAGACTTGAGTACGGTCATAATCTTTTCTTCTTCTTTTTTCAGTACCCACTCATTCTTTTGGGATTAGGTTTGCGTTTTACTAGATTTTCCGTGGATTTAGCACAGACATGTTGCTGTAGTCGATCTACCACTTGCACTGAGTGTTCTTATAGTTGGATTGGTACCCTTAGTGCTGAGATTGAGGCATACAAATAGGTGGTTCTCATTGAATGAACTATTTTAGTTGTCCTGATTTCAACTTTTATTTTGTGGTGTACTTCCTGGCCATATGTAATATGCTTTGTTTAAAATCTAGAGGGTATCTTAATTGCTCAGAATTTGTTTTTTAATCATCACGAACTTATTTTTAAAAAAAACTTTCTGAGAGGCATTCATACCTAATGTCGGCCACCTTTTCTAATGATGTAGTACAATCCAATTGCATGACACGATAGATTCTTACGATGATCAATCCACAACGAGAAAGTAGTTTTGCATGCAAGTTAATTGCTAATAATTGTGAGCTAACCCAGTTTTTTCAGTGACTGATGTTTCAAGCAAACCAAAAAAAAACCAAGCTTTTAAAGTTATGATCAATCATCCTTCTGGTTTTATATATATATATACACTGATGCATTTTTGTTGTTTTACTAGCTAGGGTCATTGATCAATTCAGAAAACATAATTAATATACACATATTGGTCCTATATTTAAGTAGTATCCATGCTAAATTGCGCCCTTTTCTGTGCTTTCTAAATTTGATGTGCTAAGCTATGCTTGCTTCGCTGTGCAAGGATATAAAAATATTGGACATTAATAACTTAATTATATCTTTCTTTAATCTCTGCTCACATTTTAGTTATGGGACGACCTGAGCTAAATATCATCAGGAAAGCACCAACATAATTATCATTTAAAGGTAAGAGCTGCAGTTTGCTTTAGCCCAAAATCAAGGGATATCAAGCAAGGAGCACACCGAAGAGCTTGGACATGACTTGAACAGATTTCTTGTCTTCGGAAAGTAATGATTTCCATCTACCATCTTGTTACATCAACCTCGACACAGTGCAACATAGCCATGCTCGCTTGCTTTTTTATTAATCATGTATATATATAGATGCCAGACAGTGCAAGCATATGTTCCATGGTACCTTCCATTTGGTCGGTTAATCTTAGGCTTGCCCTTGATATTATATGCTTTTCCACCT
>Ga0325403_1003441_pt1 | contig 14448 bp, 11 predicted proteins | sample PopdelMetagenome_19_FD_205665 | JGI IMG/M metagenome (GOLD analysis project Ga0325403, IMG submission 205665) | Populus deltoides microbial communities from Bellville, Georgia, United States - Xylem-PdKOR-R4 | ecosystem: Host-associated > Plants > Phyllosphere > Stem > Wood/Secondary xylem...
TGTGTTTGGTAGTACAATAAATGTACTTTTGTAAAATAAAATTCAATAAAAAATAATATTTTTTATTTATTTTTAACATTAACATAATAAAACCATATAAAAAAAGTGAATTTGATAATTTTTTTAGAGTAAAAAAGCATTTTAAAACACAAATTACACCGCATAAACAAACATATTATTTGAACTAAAACATTGTTTAGGTGAAGCAATATAGTTAAATCATCCATCCTTTTAATAAGTGGATGGAAGAAAAAATTAATCTAACGGGTACCAATATTAAAATTAATTCCCAAAAACAGTGTTTAATTTGGGACGACTATTTCAAGGTGAGACATTTACCATGGTGGGCCTTGAATCCTTTTAATATATAACAACCGACAGCAAGATATCATACTCGCAAATTTCAAGAAAAGAACCTCCTCAGAGTCATTACCTGTAAGAGCACCAACCTGTTAGGCTGTTAGTTTTCGTGGGGTTTTTAGTCATGGCCAGAAAATAGAGCCGAGTCATCGTGGGAAAGAAGCACCAAGAAATTTGTTATTAAAACTAGGAAGGAAGCTTGTTCATTCATTCATACCTCACACTGGCCTTTCTCTTGTGACTAGCTAGTAGTGTTTATTGTTCCCGTTGCCTTCAAAAGCACTCTCAAATCTATGCAAAATCTCCCCCTTCAAAATCTCTTCCTCCATTGCCACCTCTCTTGCCCTTTGTCCCTCTAAATCTTGAAGAAATCAAAGAAAAAACTAGAAGAGACAGAGAGAGGATCCCGTTTTATATAAAAAGAAAAAGATCCATACATGTTCACTGGTGTCTGATGAAGGCAAAGACTCACATTCTTCCATTCTTTGCCACTCTCACTCTCATTTGCCTGACCACTGCCCAACACCACTCTTTTTCTAGCAATGCTGGCCCTAGGGACTTACAAACAATACATATTAAGCAGAGCCAAAGACAGCTTTTACATTACAGAGAGGAACTTGATATAGAAGATGAGTATCTGATGTTACCAGCTTGCCTCAAATTCGACAACCCTAGACTCAGAAGTGCCTACATTGCACTCCAAGCATGGAAACTAGCCATCATCTCGGACCCATTGAACCTCACATCCAACTGGGTGGGATCCGACGTTTGCAACTACACTGGTGTCTTCTGTGCCACATCTCTCGACAATTCGTCGATTCAAACCGTTGCTGGGATTGATCTAAATCATGGCGACATGGCAGGGCACTTGGTTGCAGAGCTCGGACTCCTGACGGACATTGCCTTGTTTCACGTTAACTCCAACAGATTCTGTGGGAAAGTACCAAAATCTTTCAAGAAACTAAAACTACTCTACGAGCTGGATCTAAGCAACAATCGTTTTGCGGGCAGGTTTCCTTACGTTGTTCTTGATCTTCCAAAGCTCAAGTATCTTGATCTTCGATTTAATGAGTTTGAAGGTGATTTGCCGAAAGAACTGTTTGACAAGGATCTCGACGCGATATTCATAAACCACAATAGGTTTGCTCTTGAATTACCTGATAATTTTGGTAACTCGCCGGTTTCTGTTATTGTTCTTGCAAATAATAAATTCCACGGGTGTTTTCCGACAAGTTTGGTTAACATGTCTAAGACCCTAAATGAAGTGATTCTCATGAACAATGGCTTGCGCTCCTGTTTACCTAGGGAGATAGGATTGCTCAAGAAGGTGACAGTTTTTGATGCGAGTAATAACAAACTCTTCGGTTCTTTGCCTGACAACATCGGAGAAATGGATAGTCTAGAACTGCTAAATGTGGCACATAATATGCTGTCAGGAAATATCCCTGGTAGCGTGTGTTTGCTTCCACATCTGAAGAACTTTAGTTATGCTTATAACTTCTTCACTGGTGAACCACCAGCGTGTTTGGATTTGGAAAATTTTGATGATGGCAGGAATTGTTTGAGGAACAGGCCCAAACAGAGATCAACATTGCAATGTAAAGTGTTCTTGTCTAGGCCAGTTAAGTGTGAGGCTTTTAAATGTCACAAGTTCGATCCTTCTCCACCGCCCCCACCTGTTACTTCACCCCCACCACCCCCACCACAATCACCACCACCACCTCCACCTTCACCAGCTCCTCCATCAGCATTACCCTCACCACCCCCTCCATCATCAATGCCGCCACCACCCCCAATACATCCGCCTCCCCCCTTCTACTCCCCACCACCCCCGCCAAACCCACCTCCACCACCTCCGCCACCTCCTATTTATCAATCACCCCCTCCGCCACCCCCTCCAAATTCACCACCACCACCTCCCTCATGTGCAGAACCCCCTCCACCTCCATCACCTCCGCCATGCCATGAGCAACCGCCTCCACCATCACCTCCAGTTCAATACTTGCCGCCTCCACCTCCTCCAGTTTATAATTCACCGCCTCCACCAGCTCCAGTGTATAATGGTCCATTGCCACCGATTAATGGTATACCTTACGCATCTCCACCACCTCCACCGCTCTACTAAATTGATGATTCTTTTTAGAGATTTCTCCTTTCACCAGCCCTGAAAGATCACAATTACTTGCCTTGTATTCTTGGTAACAAGGGGATGAGACCGGACCCATTTTATAGCAATCATCCAAGAATTGTTTCACATAATTGCATGTAGCAGAATTCAAGTTTAAAAGACATTTGGAGATAGAAAAGAACAGAAGGAAAAGAAGTGTGCAAGAAGATCAAGTTTCCTTATATTTTTATAATTGAATTGCCATGCTTGTTTTTGAGTAGTTAATAAGATGAATGATGTAGAGAGAAACAGTAGGTTTGCAGGGATTGTAATTACATGTATGAGATTCATCTTAGCTATTTATATGTGCTTTCCAATGGAAAGATCTGATGTCTACTTCAATGTCATTGTTTATTCTGTTCTTATATTTCTAGCTTCTGGTCACCTACGTTTTCAGTACACAGCAGCCTCATCTCCCTGGGGTTTCTGCTTCCCTCTACTTCTGAACTCATTCATGATTCACCATATGGTGAAGGGAGCAAGAAAAACCTTGCCAGTCGCCACCTTTTAGTTTCAGGTTTCAGTTCCAGTCAAATAATACACACAAATATCTTTTCATGCTAATTTGGCTAATCAAATGAGTGCAATAGATTTCAGGTTCACTCATTAAAACGTAAAAACTAATCCAATGATAATCAAAGCTTCCTCAGAGTCTTCCATTTTCACCGCTATATCACTTGCACGTTGCGGTTTGGGTTTCTAGCTATAGGAGCACATTTTCACTTAAAATTTAGATATACTACGAGTTGTATTAGCTAAGATGAAAGCAAAACCATGAAATGCTACCATAACATGACAATTGACAAGAATGATACCAAGGAAGATTTCTGTGGGTACACTAAACTCTTCTCAGATTTGGTCCTACTGTATATACATTTCTCAATAGCTCCAGTCATATCTTCCCCATCAACCTAGGAGATGTTCCTCTTCAATGATGCGTATGGCATTCTCTGTTTTACAATTGTATCTTCCCAAAAGTTACTGTTGCCTTTGGTTTTTGGTGGTTCGTCGCTCAAAACGCTTAAAGGTGTGGACATCAGGCCAATAACTCATCGAGCTACCCATGATAAGATCTTTTCATCTAATTATCACAAGATATACATGTGAGACCCTTCATATGAAAATCTGGAAAGATGAGAAAGGTCTCTATCGTCCGTGGCCAACACATTCATCACGTGAACTTTAAAAACTCACTCTCTAATCAGCCTACTGGTCTTCCATGCTTGCTATGTTATAGCAAGGCAATTAATGAAACACCTGCCCGGGTAATATAACACAAGAAGCAATGGCCCTAATCTAATAACTGTCCCGTGTTGTTACTGTTTGCATTTACAACTCATGATCTAAAGTGGGGTCTTTGAAGGTTGAGAAAGCTTTAGCCACGACATTTTAGACCAGCTTAAATTTCCATGACATCAACATGAAGCAGTTTTTCAAGTAATGACATGGTTGCCAGACAAGGTAACAGCTATGCTACAACGATAATTTGTGCAGTGAAATTGAGAAACTAAATAGTTAGTCCTAGAAATAACCTGACTTACTTTACAGCCACAACATCTTAGACCACCTTTAAATCTCCATGGCACCAACATGAAGCAGTTTTTCAAATAATGACACGGTTGCCAGATAAGATAACAGTTCTGCTCCAACGATAATTTGTGCAGTGAAATAGAGAAACTACAAAGGAAGTCCTTGCAAAAACCTGACTTGCATTCTGTCGTTACTTTTTTGCAACCACCTTGTTGTTTCAAGGAATCTGGAAATTACAAGGATCAATTTGAATAGAGAATAAAGTGTACACTAGATTTGTAGTTCATGTGGCCTTCCTAAAAAGCAACATGTCACGAGAAAATATACAGTTGAACTAACAGTTAATTAAAGATATCACCTAAGATTAGACTTCTTATCCACATCAGCACATGATCCTGGGGGTAACACCTCCTGGAGAAACAAAATTATTTCTTTTTATATCTGGGTCTGAATCTGAAGCAGGAAAGACTGAAAGAATAAATGATCCATACTAAGAAATATTGAAATAAGATCCTTATGGCTGGTAACTTCATCTATGTCCATCTTATTACACTTGAAGAACCATTTAAGATTTTAATGCATTACACCAACAGAAAATCTTGTTCCCTAGTTGCCCAGTCATGAAAACAATACCATGACTCTTACCCCTTTTTTTGGCAAGTAGAATGTGCTTTCTCCCGAAATTAATCCCATTAACAAAAAAAACTAAAGGAGGAGGGTGTTTTACCATACCCCTCCTCACATCACAATATTAACCGGAATAGTTTTTTTTTAATTTTATTTTTAATATATGTTTTCTTTTTTAAATTTCAATTTCATTCTTCAACATTAAATTTACTAGGGATAGGGATTGGGCTTTGTACTTTTTTCAATTTACTTTTATGAGGTTATCTTGAACTTATGACTTGGACCAAAAGTTTGAAAGGTTAACTCGGTTTACTCGAGTATTTTTTTCTTTTTTCTAATTGACTTTTTTTTCTTCTCAATTTCATTCTTCAACATTAAATTGATTGAGAATTAGACTTCGTGATTTATTTCAGTCTTCCTTTTATGAGGTTATCTCCATCTCATAACTCAGGTTAATCTTGGTTGACTCGAGTTGTCTTTTGTATGTTTTTCTAATCAATTTTTTTTCAACTGGGTTGATTAAGAATTGATCTTCATAATTTTTTTTTTAATTTATTTTCTATTGAGTTATCTCGATCTCATTATCTGGGTCATGAGTTTGATAGGATAACCCAGGTTGACTTGAATTATTTTTTTGGAATTTTTTTAATTGATTTTTTTCTTCAATTTCATCCTTTAACATTGAGTTTATTGAAAATTAAACTTCGTAATTTGTTTTAATTTCCTTTCTATAGGGTTATCATGATTTCATGATTTGATATGCAAATTGACAAGTTAACCCAAGTTGATCTGGATCAATCCAATATGTTGTCATCTCATTGTTTATTAAAAAATCTCATCTTAAATATTTATTTTGGGTCAAACTACGTTTTTATTTATCTGTCATTTAAGTTGTCTTTAAACCCGTTAAAGCGATCGAGTCACATTGAATCAATTCTCACATTGTTTAATTTTTTTTTCTACTAAAAAAAACATTAGCAATGCCTAAATTTTTTTTTTTATATTAAAAAAATTTTTATCGGACCAACAAAGTGGTGCAAGCCAAATGATACAATACCAACTAAAAATCTTGCACCTTCTCACTTTAAGAAAGCCTTTAGATTTGTTTTCAAGATTAAGAGGGTAATTGGGATCGTGGTTGGACTGTGCTTTTGAAAAATTTTGATTTTATTTTTAGCTTCAAATTATTATTATTATTATTATTTGTATTTTTAAATTGTTTTAATGTGCTGATGTTAAAAATAATTTTTTTAAAAAAAACTTTATTTTGATATATTTTCAAGTGAAAAAACACTTTGAAAAGCAATTTCTACCGGAAATCATAATTTTTTTGAAACATCTTTGGTAACGGCATCCATATTAAAAACTTTTGTCCATATTTGTCTCTTAAGGTCAACTTTTCCTGTTCATTTTTTATGTATGAAAATGAAAAGGGGGAGAAACACCCAATTTATTAATTATTGAAGAATTTGTATCTCCCTTGATTTTCCTTCTTCTAGAACCTATTGATTATGCAGAATAAAAAAGAAAAATTACTCTACAATCACACACACACATAGAACTTACTAGCTAAAGATGACTCCACTTTATTTTGCTTGTTTTCTGGCAAGATTTGCTTATATCAAACCATGAAACAGGGCGTCAACACAGGCCATCTGTGAGACAAATGCAGTTAGAAACGACGAGAGACAAAAAAATGTTATCAAGACAGAAAACTAAGACATCATGCATCATATGAATATGCCTGTAGAGCTATTACCTTCTGCCAACTCACAGGTAAATATCCAACACTAAAACCAGGCAACCATGGATCCCACATAATACATTCCCTATATCAGAGAGGCAAAAAATGTTAGCTTGACGGAAAAACAAACAAATTCATAAACAAAGAATTATTCAGGGGCCAAACTCATCAAGACTGAACAATGAACAGGTTCAACAGCTGAACTCAATAAAATCTGAATTAACATAACTATTTCTCTTTTCCTATTGTTTTCGGTTTCTTTTTTTCTTCCCTGGCTATCAAAGTAATATACTAAGAATGTTCAATGATTAGTATTTAAGGAAATAAAATGTACCTTCACAGGCAAAAACCCTGTGTTTCATGAATGCAAGTTTTGAACTTGTCAAAGCAAGCTGGTGCAAGTTCTGACTTGATCTGAAGTTAGCATGCCAGCAGATCAAAGGACATAACTTCATGTTCTCATTCAAAACCTTGGCCAAATGGAAAAGCCCTCAAGCTGGAAAAAAAGAAAAAAAAAGTGCTCTATCACCTTTCCAGTAGCTCAATCAATGAAGGTGTGGGAAAAACAGAAGACTATCTCCTACTTGAGAGTTCATTTCAGGTGGTGATGGCTGGAGTAACCCATTATTAGACAAGTCTTCCAAACCTTTGATATCCTGTTGCAAGCGGCTAACACGCAAAATCGCATGCTCAAGAACCAGAGGATCATCGGGGGGGTTCTGCAGAAGGGTAAGCAAGGCCTGGCGATAAACTTGAGATGCCAATAATGGCCTTGCAACCTGTCGATTTTTACATAAAATTGCCACCTTGATGACATGCTTACAGAGATTTCCCTGTCTTGACCAGGGACAGTCACAGAGGGCGAACTCAGAACCAGGGTTCCAAATTGTATATGCCAGACTTCTATCGGTCTGGGAGATCACTTTCGCAAGCTGTAGATTTTGTTCATCCAATATCACATCGACATCAGGGATGTGCAGGGCCTGATACCAAGCATTAGTTAAGAAAGACTTGTCCCTTACATTTGTGAAATACCCAGTCTCTGCACTGTATTGATCTAACCAATATAAGGAGTGGAATTCAGTTGTCAAAGTGTGGATCAACCAGTCAATTCTTGTATAGGAATTAGCATATTGCTGATCGAAAAGCTTGGATTTCAACCTTAAGTGGTAGGATTCAATTGCAGCCAGGGGCTCCGTGCTGGCTACAGGGAGAGACCTTATGCTATTAATCCACAACTCTGCAACACAAGAAGGCAGGTTAAAACAAGCATCTAATATTAAAAGTTACAGCTATGAATTGTTTTGAATGAATAATACAGGCTTTTAATTTCATCTTCAGTAGCTATATGGAGGAGCTGAATGACAATGAACATGACGCTGTTATAGAATGAATCAGTGCAGAAGTTATCACTTATCCGTTATTTGCATATTTTAATAGCTGATGTTTTACATCAAGGTCATTGTATACTAGCTGTTTGCTAATATACATGTTATTTCTAAATCTTCCACTTTTTTCTTCTATTATATCCCCACTTATACATAATGAATAATTTAGTCAAACTAGCTATCATTTGTGAACCAAGTAAGAATTTATTAACAACTACATCATAAGATGTCATATGAATAACGTGTCACATTTGGAAGACTTACATAAGAACAATGTTCTGTGTTGTTCTTCAATATGCAGCTGTTATTTCAATCATGGTTAAAAATCTTTCTTTCCAATATTCCTTTTTTCTACATGTAACTGCCTGCCATTTTTTAGCACCAAATGAATAAATAAAGAAAATCCCTATTTCATTACAGAAATTATTATGAGATCAAAGTTAGGAATAAATAATATCCTATTTCAGCAATGCATGTTTATATGTGAAATTAGATGGTTGAAATATAATATAGCAAAAAAAATTACATTATAAAGATTCCTCCAAGAAACAAGGAGAAGGCTTTTATTCTCAGACAAGTAGAATAATGCATAAGAGAAACATATACCTATACATGGCAACCATCTCCTCTTGAAATAATCCATAAAGATACATTGGTCAACATATACTTGCATGAACTCTTCAACTGCATTATCAGCATTTGGCCCACTTCTTGTAGAATACAAAATCCAACCCAAGTGCTTAAACATCTCTCGCTGGACATCAATGTTGCAGCATTTCTTTAAAAGACTTCTCATCCAAGCACGGCGAACATGCCAGGCACATAATAGGAACCGGCATTGGAAAGCCTCTCTGCAATTAAAAAACCACGAAGGAATTTAGATTCCCCATTGAAAGTTAGAGTCAAGTAGAAGAAATTGACAGTCCCTGCCAAAAAAATTTACCTTATGAAAGAAATATCAAAAGAAGGATCATCCACTAAAAAGGCATTAGGCCTCCATCTCGGGTCCTTGCTTCGGATTCTTTCAGCCAAAGAACCAATCCATTTGTGGATATCTTGAGTAACAAATGAGGAGGCAACGATCCAAGCAACCGGAATTGCATTTTGAGACGAGTCAAAAACCAGTAAAGTACACAGGGGATACTGCAATGGAGAAAATTACCATTGAATTGCTATTGAATTAATACCTATAACACCTTTTCATATTCCACAGTATAGCAATTCAATTCTTCCTCAACTTTTAGCCCAAATAATTTCTAATCATGATGTTTGGTCCATTTAAATGATCTAATCCTTGAAGATCACAAGTATAAAATAAAGGCCCTTGAACAATTGTGTTCCTTGAATTGTGGTCTTGGAAGGAAGAATTTGGAGACTTAGAGCTTTAGGATTTTTACATAAAATTGCTGCTCTCAAGACTGGATTTTGGTTGCAAGCCCAAGCCTCGAATGATTCAAAATTTTGCAATCATAAGATATTTGATACTAAAATGTGTCAACCACCAATATTTACGAAGAAAATTTCTGAATCCTTGAAATTTTTGCATGCCAGTGGCTTCACACATGACCATGAAGAATCAAAGAGTTCTTAAATGAACAAATTACCTTAAGTTTCTTCAAGCCAAATGTAGAATGAGAAGCTACCGAACCACTATGTCCATAACGGATCATCTGCTGCAGCTGCCAATCTGTCTGTATCCCCAGAATAAAAGGTTCTGTGCTTGACATATCTTGGAAGAAAAAAACATGCTTCTGGTGGCGCTGCACCCACATCTTTACACTGAATTCATCATCTGCATGCAATTTGTAAGATGAATTACGAACAATCCTCTCCATGTTGCGAACATCATTCCGAGTGAGCAAATCATCTCGGTTGAGGGGGCCACCATGCCCCTGCACCACCTCTGCATGATGCTGGATTATATTGTCCAAAGATATTCCAATATATAGCAACGACATCACTTTCTGGCGCAATTCTTCTGAAATCCTTGGAGCATACATAGCTCTTGTCCCCACAGCATCCACATCAAGTATCCCATGACATGGGGCCCCTGTTTTATCTACATGTTTTCTCTGATTATATATGATAAGAGCAAGGAAGGGGCGAGTGTATAAGCGTTTTACAGTGAAATGGCAAAGGCAACCTCTCATCATGTGACGCCTCCCGGGTCTGCTTCCCTTCCCAGTCGCAGGTTTGGTGTGAGAACCATCCCCCATAGTGGGCTCACTATCTCGATAATCTTCAGGACCATATGAACACCAATATCTGAAAGATAACTTTCATAATGCATTACTTGGATTAAACTACAAGGGATCTTCAAGACATGCATCAATTCCCGGTGACATAATTACCTTTTATCATTAAAATATTCTCTTTGAATGTTTGTCCATTTAGTGGTAAATAAACATTCATTTTGCAAAACATTCACCTTTAAAACAGACAAAAAGAGCCATCCTTTAAGGAGCTCTTGGCAGAGAGCACATTTCAGAGAACAAAAACCAAGAACAATCATTTACACACTGGCGTTCATAATTCATTCGTCATAAAACCCAAAAAAGAAGAAGGTGCCTTGTATAGCACTGCATGAATTTATGAACATACAGTGTATATTCAAGATAGCCATCGACCCTTGGTTTGCTGATGCTCCCTTCAGATCTCTTCCTTCTAGACTCAATTCGAAAGCTAGCAGGACATTCTGCATTTGAAGATTCTCCTTTTACAAAATCATCCACTCTAGCAAAAGGGATTAGGGCAATATCATCGCCACCTTGTCGACCACCTTCTACTTTCTCCCACTTTATATGAGCAGCAGAAAACTCTGCACAAGGAGGATCTTGTACTGGAAGACTAAGAATGTCCTCCATTCTTGGCATCTGTCAATTTAAGACCCCCAAAAAAAGTAAAAAAAAAAAAACACATTACGTTGCAGTAAATCCAATTCAAGGATCATTACACACTGTACAGCCCTTTTCTTCCACATTCTCACAAACACTTTGCAATGAAAAATATTTATTTTTCTTCTTTTTTCTATAAAAGAAGTTATTGTATTGATCAAAAGCAACAAGGAGGACCTAACCCCACTACAAAAGCAAGAATCATTATCAGATTACATAGGCAGTCTAATGAAAGATTAAGATTACACGTGCATGGAGTTAAGTACACTATTTTCATTGAATAAACAAAATACAAATCAACAAATGAGAATTAGAGTGAAAACAAATACAGAAAAATCAAAGGTGTAGTCAAAATCACCTTTGGTTCATGGCCCTTCATGCTCTTTTTAAAGCTTGAAATGAAACTAAGCTTTAGCTCACTGTTAATCTATTATGTCTCTGCAAATGGATAAAGTCCATTGCTTTAAGATAAGAGAAGCACTAAAAAGAGGAACTTGAAAGACCCAGAAAGCAGAATTGGAAGAGGAAGTGAGATAGTAAAGCAAATTACCTCTCAAAGCCTTGGTTTTCCTTACAATTCCAGGAGCTCTCCCTCCTCCTCTGAATCTCTCTCTCTCTATTAGTGTTTGTACTTTGTACAGTGAAAGCTTTTGAAATGATTGAACAAGATGTCAGCAAACGACATGATGTTCACTCGTATGCATGGCATGTTCTTGAAGCCAAAAAAAAAAAGGAGGAAGACGAAAGACGAGCCGTCTATACGTCAGGGTTGAGACGACTTCAAATGCTTGTTTTGTTTTGTTCTATCTTGGACACCAATCTCATCTATTTAGATTTGTCCAACGTACGAAATTCATATAACATCAAGCACTTAATCAACACTTTGTTGTACAAGTTTGTGCATGTCATGGTGTGATGGAAATAAAAATGTAATTATCGTTTTATATCATAAAAATACAATAAGTTATTAATTCATCCGTTACATAACATAATTTATAAATTGAATGAGTTAACTTATATTAATTTAAAATAATATAATTTTAAGATTTTTTTTAAAAAATCAAACTAAATTTTAATCAAATCATATATTAATTCATCAAATTAATTAGGTGAATATTCATTCAATTTAGAAAGTATTTCGAAATTTGATAGCGATTCTTTTTTAAATATATTTTTTAAAAAAATATGTGAAAATAATATATATTTTTTATTTTTTAAAATTATTTTTCACATCAAATCATTAAACCTATTAAAAAAATAAAATAAAAATTTCAGAAAATACAGTCGTGTTTCTAAACAACACATTGAATTGAAACATGAGCATATGCCAGCAACATACTTTTCCTTTTGTTATTAATATTTTTTTCCTCTGTGCTAACATTTTGCACTGTTTAGAAAAAAGATTGTAAAGGGATAAATTACAAAAACTCTAAACGATGTGGTATAAATACGGTGCATGTGTGCACTATTCATCTTCTCATATTTTATGGTAGATTTATTATTCAAAATTTTTATTTTTTTTTATTTTGGTCATTAAACTTTTACTTTGAACAATTAAATCCTTTTGGGCACAATTAAAGAATAATTAAATCAAATTTATTGATTAAGGATATAATTAAAAGATAAAAAATAAAAGTAAAAAAAAAACACCACAACAGGTGATGCTTTTAAAATTATCACAAAAGATTTTCTTTAATTCTCAAACTTTACAAATTATATATGTTTGATCACTCAATAGTTTTTTAATTTTATTTTTCAGTCCATAGTTTGAGATAAAAGAAAGAGAACATCGGATTCTGACGATAAAGAGAAAAAATTGATGTTAACACCGATTTTAAGCCACCAAAATAGTAGATCCTAATGTCAAAATATTTAATTTAGTGAGAGGAGTTCAACTTATGTGTTTTTTCATTTTAAAATTGCTTTAAAAACCAGGTTTAAGCTCAAGAAGAGTTTTTGTTTCAGGTTAATTTTATATTTTTATGTTTTTTTTAAGGGCATTTATGAGTTTTCAATGTGTTTAGATTCCTTTCTAGGTGTTTTTATTCAAATTTGGGATGAAATAATTTGGGATAAAAAAGTATAAATCTTGTTTTTTCAGCCACCACAATAATCATAATCTAGAAAATATCAGGTGGCACATTGGCTTGAATTTTTCTTCAAAAAGTATTGGGGCGGACGACATGTCTTTCGCCACAATTGATTTTGTTTTTAAAAAAACATACCATTTCTAAATTGATCAAGTGCTAGCTTGGTTTTTTTTTTTGTTTTTTTAATTTTGTCTATTTAAAAAAATCATGTTGTTTTTTAAATAACCTTTTAATTTATATTGAAATTAACCCCCCTTTTCTTTGATTTTTAATTTTTTGTATTTAGCTTTTTTAAAAATTGTGATTTTTTGTAAAATATTTTTGTATGTATTTAATTTTTAAAGAAATTATTCTAATTCATTTATATTTTTTTATGTTTTATATAATTGAATTTTATTTTTAAAGATAAACAATATTTATTTTTAAATAATATTTCTAATAAGGGAAACTTTGTGATGTATTTTTTTCATATGATTTTATGTGTGTATTTTTTTTTATTATCATTTAATTAAATAAAAAAATAATTTTAATAAACAAATTTATTGAATATAATTGGATGAATGAACTATATTACGATATTAAATATCTTGATTTACATCCGCCTTCTAACTTATATATACATATTTAGTTATTGTTAATGATTTTTTTCTATTTATTAATATAAATAATTATTAATTTATTTAATTAGATGTGTGTATAAATTTTTTAATTTACATATAATATTATTTATGTAAAACAACATATTGCAAATACCTATATATTTAATTTTTTGATTGAAAAAAAAATATCAGCCCGTGATAAAGCGGGAATCAAATATCTTATATAGTGGCTTGAATACCACTGTGTCATTGACGGATAATTTTTAGATAATTTTGTGGCTCTATTTTGCCGTCATAAACTGATAGGTGATGTCTTATAATCTGTGTGTAATGAAAGTGAAAACTTTCTGTAGTCACCATCTCTAAAAAGACCCATGAACATTCATTATCCTGTGTCCTCAGGATTGAAACTACCAAGTCTTGCTATAGTTTATTAAAATAGGTAATAATTAAAATTATATTCTTATATAATTCCAAGATATTTTCGGTATAAAAAGTATAATCATATCAATTTGAATAGAAAAACTTGAGATAAAAACATATTAAAAAAATTGACTATTTTATAAGAATATAATAAATATATTTAGAAATATAAAAGCATATCAAAGACTTGAGTTATATAAAAATAAATTGAATCATTTATTCAAAAAATAATTCAAAAATTTATTTGTTTATGCACATTTTTGTTTGCCATCAATGCTAAGATAATTGAATATGATTATTTAACTCCTCTCTTTGAAACTTTCATCCTGAACTATAATATTATCCGCGGTATAATTGGATCAAATTCTTTTGGATGTTAAAAAAAATATCAATTATTGTTAATGTGTTTTTAATAATAAAAATTTATTTGATATGATGTGGTTCACTTAGTAGGTTTGAAGATAATTTATATAACAAATAAAAATATAATTGAACTTAAAAAATTCAAGATTATATATTTTTAAAAATATTAAAATGATAATATATTAGATTAATTTAAATTAACTTATATTAACCTGTCAAATCTATTTTTAGTTCATAAGATTTTGATAAATCTATAAAAAAAC